>Ga0302296_1000256_pt1 | contig 46842 bp, 44 predicted proteins | sample III_Fen_N3_1_FD_194546 | JGI IMG/M metagenome (GOLD analysis project Ga0302296, IMG submission 194546) | Peat permafrost microbial communities from Stordalen Mire near Abisko, Sweden - III_Fen_N3_1 | ecosystem: Environmental > Terrestrial > Soil > Wetlands > Permafrost | place: Sweden: Abisko... | reverse complement strand
TGGGGACGGAATATGGGACAGTTTGAAACATTTTTCTATTTCTCTCGTATAATAACGGGTTGCACTATTTGTAACCACAATTCAAATTCAAATATGTCATGAGACAGATCAAACTAAATTTTGTCGACCCAAACCACTTGAATATACTACTTCAAGATCAAGTATTTAATTCTGAAATTTACTATCTGACTCCAAGATTACTAAGCAGTGGTAATGCCATAAGGCTTACTGATCCAATTAAGGAGCATAGTTCCTTCGATACCGAGGTTGTGGTACTTACAATATTTGCACGTGCCATGAAGCGATTAATTTTTCCCAAAGTGAGCATAATGTTATATTTATGAATCCATTTGCGAACACTCTTAAAGGTGGTCTTATTCTTGGAGATGCCACAATGTTGCTAGTTGAGATACAAATAACATAATGCTTGTAGGATACAAGAAAACAGTATGACTGAAACACAACAATTTTGCAGGATTCTAAGAGAACGGTCAGCTGAGCATACATCTGCTGGTCAATTATTATGTGCTAATAGACACTATGGACAAGTAGTTTCGATACTGAGACAGGAACTTGATTCTTTAGTGAGAACGGTTTTCCTGCTAACCACCGATTTGACGGAACGTCAGCACTATATTCAACAGACCTTGAATAACGAAAAGTGGACAAGACCAAATTCTAGAACAGTAATTACTGATAGACAAATGGTTAATCTTTCGGATTTGTTACATGGATGGACAAATTCAGTATATAAATTAGGTTGTGCATTTATTCACCTTTCTGTAATGGCTGATTACCGAAACGAAAACCCATTTCAACAACTGTCAGTTGAGGAAATAAATGACATAAAACAGCATTTAAATGATTATCATGGTTTTCCTTTGGATGAGGATTTAAGTATGATAACAATCAGTCCTTACCTTCTTAGAGTATTAGATAAGGTTTCTAGTAATCTTGAATATTACATCGGTAATCTTGAAAGTGGAAGAGTGAATAGTTTGCTGGAACTTTAATTTATGTCTTCGTCCCAAACTAACTTTATTTACATGGAAGGATTTGATTTCAATAGGGTTTATGTAATTGAATCATTGGATGATTCAGAAGAACTTTTAACTGGTACCGCTCTTTACGAGGATCTATTGCGATACCAACATCTAAAAAATGACATTTTTTCAGCAAAATTAATTTCTTGTACAACTAAAGAAGAGTTGTTTAATTCTTTGAATTTGATAAAAACTGAATGTCAGAGTGATGGGATTTATCCAATTATTCATTTCGAAATACATGGAGAGGAAAACCTAAAAGGTTTGATAACAGCATCAGGTGAATTAGTAACTTGGATGGAGTTATACACTTTCATTTCTGAAATAAATATTGCGGTAAAAAACAATCTGTTTTTAACTCTCGCAGTTTGTCACGGAGCTCATATAATGGGACTTAGTGACATTACAAATCCTGCTCCATTTTGGGGTTTCATAGGCTCATTCGAAACTATTGAAGAATATGATTTGATGTTGCGTTACAATGAGTTTTATACTGAATTGTTTAATTCTATGGATATTACTAAATCTCTTCTCGCTCTATACAATGCAAATCCAAATTCATTTGCCAATTATACCTTTATAAATTCCGAAACACTCTTTCAAGATCTCTATAAACAGTATCTGAAAAAGTCATTTTCACCAGCTGGAAAAAAAGTTCGTTGGAAAAATGCTTTAGCAGAAAGTAATATCGTTCTTGTAACAAGACCAGAACGAAGAAAATTTAAAAAAGATTTTGATAGAGAAATAATTGCAACCAAAAAACATTATTTTGAAACTCATAAGAATACATTCTTCATGATTGATCGTTATCCAGAAAATTCAAAACGTTTCTTGTCAAATTGGTCTCCAGTATAATTAAAATGGTTTAATAACAAAAAGGATTTCCACACAAGACGAACAGGATCACTAAAACGAGCCCACAAGGTCTAATGAACGTATTTTGGTGTGTAGATTATATTTGAAATAAACTTTGCAAATCCTCCACCAAATAGTTCGAAATATCTGATATTAGGGTCAGGTATTTATATTTACTTGGGGTGAAATAACTAACGTTAAATAGATCAATAAGCTTCATACTTCTATATTTTTAACAATAAGTGAAGTGCAATTTGTTTTTACATGTAAGCATATTTGCTTACATTTGGGCATGAAAATGGCTTTCGAAAAATACAAAGGCATTCACCCGGGGTTGATTCTTGAACATGAACTCAAAAAAAGAGGTCTTGTAAAAAGACAATTTGCACTTTCCGTGCATGAACATCCACAGACTTTTCAGGCAATCACGAAAGGTAAACGGAAACTCACTCCAGATTTGTCGTTTAGAATAGATAAAGCACTTGATCTGGAACAAGGTACGATGTTGTTTATGCAGGCATTTTATGAAATTGCTGAGTATAACAAACAACATGAATCATCTATCCCCAAATCGTTCCATAAATTAAGATTGGGGCTATTTTGGGATACCGACTTCAAACAAATTGACTGGAATAAACACGCAAACGCCATTATCCGAAGAGTTTTTGAGAGAGGCAACGAGGAAGAGCAACAATTGATGAAAGATCATTATGGCAAAACGTTTGTAAAGAAAGCGCTTGCCGGGTAACATCTCAAAACTAAAGTATCTAAACCATGTTGCATTGGATTAGTGAAGCTATAAAAACACATTAAACAAGTCGAATGATTGATCAAAAATTACTCCGAACGTTATACAAACTACTTTCAAAACATTCCGACAATTGGTCCAAGGAGATTACTGGCATCGACTTTATTGTTCAGGAAACACATAAAATAACTGGTAAACCGCGAACAGATGTCACGCATTTAATTCGAATGCTTGAAGACATGGAAATGCTTGTAATGAAATCGAAAAGCCCGCTTATTTTTACCGTAAATCCTATTCCATTAGAAAAATTAGACGAAAAACTAGTCAAGGTATCAAGCGTGTCTTTTCGCACAGATGATCTTTTTCAATTATTGGATCTTATTGAAAGAAGACCGGGAATGTTCTTATTTGAAGCGCGATTAGATTTTTTATACGTGTATTTATCTGGATACTCAATGGCAGTAAATTCTCAGCAAGACGGCTTTACTAATCTCAGTAAACTTGATGAATTTTCTCAGTTTTTACATCCCGTATTTGAGAATAAATATTCTATCACAATGACTTGGTTTGCCATGCTTATCAGCGAATTTGGTAATGGTGAAAAAGGTCTGGAAATGTTCTTTCACTATTTTTGGAAATTCAGATTACAGTAAGAAACTAGTTGACACATTAGGTTCCTTCCACCCTACAACCCGAAATTATACGTAACCCCCGGTGTAAAATAAACTACCTTGTCCCAATTGCTAATGGTGAGCGAAAAATCGAATTGCTTCACACTATAAGCCGCTCCGATTCCGTATTCGATGAAACTGTGGGTGGTTTTGTAGTATTGCCCCCAACCGGCAAGCGCGTATCCTTTTACCGAACCAATCGGCATGCAGGCATAAGCCTTGACTTCGTACCAGTAATTTTCGATTCTGTCTTCGGATGAGAAGTCTAGATTTCCACGACCGGTAGCAAACCCGAACATGAGGTTTTTGGCACAAACTCCCAACTCAAGTCCGGCATAACTTCCTTGGTTAAAGTTGTCGTTGGTGGATGTTGAAAATGATCCGGAGATGTAGCAATTTAGCGTTTTTCGTGTGCTATCTGATTGTGCATGGGAACCAATTGTTACCAAAGCGAAGGCTATTAAGATGATTGTTTTCATTGCCCGAAAATAATGAAAGTTGCAGAATTACCCACCCATCATGCTGTTTTCAGGAGTTGCTACACGACTTCAGATTCACAAAAAACGATTTATTCCGTAGCCAAAACCTGCATGGTCATTCGGAAGCCAATGGTACTATGCGCTTTGTTTTCATTATAGAGCTGTGATTGTCCGCTCAATAAATACGCTGGAGGATTGTTGAAGGAACCACCCTTTACCACACGAGCAGGTGCAAAACGATTCAGCATTACTGAATTTCTCAAGTCCGGAGCGAGTTGCAACTCTTGTCTGTCATAAGCCCTTTGCTGAATCGAGTCGGTTGCAGGGTTGGGAATTTCCTTGGTCCATTCAGCTACATTACCTGCCAAATCGTAAATTCCCAGTTGATTCGGGGGAAAAGACTTGACGTGTGATTTTGACATAAAACCGTCATCCGTTCTCATTTTTATCGGCACATTATTTTCATCGTAAATCGCACCAAAATTGGCGCGGTAATGCCCTTTCGGGTCTTTCAAGTCCCAACCCGTCCACGGATAATAACGCCTTTCAGTGATCACCTCTAACTCATCGTCATAAGGTGATGCGAGTGCCGCATATTCCCATTCTTTCTGCGTTGGGAGAGAAAATGCTACCCGCCAGTCTTTTCCTTCTGCCGCCAGTAGTTCATTGATGCGATTTGTTTTCCAGTGACAATAAGCCATCGCCTGATAAAACGTCACACCCGAAACCGGTTCATTCGCAAAGTGTGGTGAATCCAGTAATTTTTGTCCGTAAAACCCAACTATTTCCACCGACGAATCGGGAACTACAGCCACGGTTTTTACATTTCCTTCTACTGTAAAACGATAATTTAACTGAGCAGGCACAGTTGTATGAAGCGAATCTTGCACCCAATGAACAAATGCCCGGTATTCGCTATTCGTTACTTCGTGATCCGATAAATAAAAGCTTTGGACAAATGATCTGTAGGGGTATTGTTCAAAATACAGGGTTGTATCGGAAGCTTTTGAAAAACAAGCTACAGCCATTCCAAACGTAAAGACTCCTCCTTTCACAAAAACCATAGTGTTCAAATCGGCAGCAACACGTTTGGAGAATTTAATGGTTGGCTTTTCTTTTGGAACCAGATCAAACAATTGGGGTGATCTACGGTAATAGTTTGAATCCGGTGTTTGCGCATATTGCAACTCGTGCAAGCCGAAGAGACAACTAAAAAGGATGGCGAGTTTCATAATGAATGTTTGTATGCTAAAATTAGTGTTTCCGAACAACAAAACCGGAATTGGTCAACTTGGTTACACTGTAGTCATTTTGCAAGGGTTTTAGCGTTATCAACGATCGACTTTTTTCGTATTTAAGGAAGAAAGCGGAATCAGTTAGAGCGAAAACTATTTACGTAATTTTATACCGCAAATCAAACGTCGCCCAAACATGTACCAATTCAAACGAACCGATTCGGAAGATCCCGATTTTCATCCACTGGTGGCAGAACTCGACAAAGATCTGGCCATTCGCGACGGAGAGGAACATGCTTTTTTTGCGCAGTTCAACAAGATATCTACCATCAAATACGTTGTAATGGCTTATGAAAAAGAGATTCCCGTTGGTTGTGGCGCTCTTAAGAAATACGAAACCGGAATCATGGAAATCAAGCGCATGTTTGTATCACCGGAACAACGCGGAAAAGGAATTGCGTCGATGATTTTAGCTGAACTCGAAAAATGGGCGAAGGAGCTCGGATTTACTAGCTGCATTCTTGAAACCGGCAAAAAACAACACGAAGCCATTGCCTTGTATGCAAAATGCGGTTATTCCGTTATGGAGAATTACGGGCAATATGCCGGTGTAGCGAGTAGTGTTTGTTTTGAGAAGAAGCTATAAAACAGTAACTATGTATCTCCAATGACTTTCAACATGCTACAGCTAAATCTCATTCTTATTTTCTGGCTGTTTCTCCCACAACTTCATTTCGCGCAAAAAGACGGAAAACCGTTTTCAACTCAACTTGATTTTAGTGGAATGTATTCAGATTGTTTCAATTTGAATAGCCTCATCCAAATGGGACCAAACAAGGATTCAAATCAAAAAAAATCAGCTAAACCAAGTGGAGCCAATTCAGATTTCCAAATGGTAGTGGAACTCAAATTAGATTCACGTTATCGCTTCGCAACTACTTCACCAATTTCTAAAATTGGCCAACAACGCCTCGCACATATTCGGAAACTGTATTCGTTTTACCCAAGCATCCAATTACCGTTTCAATACAAAACGCAACCTTCAGTTGCCGTTACAAGCATATGGGCGAAAGAAGATCTTGATACACTCGTTTTCGGAAACGATATTCCTGCTTCTATTATCGGAATTGTACCGGACACCTCCAACTATTACTGTTTTTTCTACCTTATTCCTGCTGATGATGCTTTGCCAGCAGTGGTGACTTTCAATAAAAAAGGTGAATTGATATCCCGGAAATGCTTAACCGAAACGTGTTGGCAAGGAGCCGAAAGCGATTGTGAATCCATTCTAACTATTTCGCCAACACTGGAAATCAGCTTTAGCTACCGTGAATACCAATACGATTCGGACGACGAAGGTTATTACAGTAACACACCTTATGAAGCTTCCGGGTACGTTGAGACTTCCAGGATTCAAACAAACGGAGAATGGATCTTGATTAAACGCATTGAGAAATCGCAAGAAGAATTGTTCAAAGATCCGATTATTCACGAAATATGGAGGGATTAGTATCTTCAACACGCTATGATAGAAACTAAAAAACGTGAGATCATACTGCACAAATGACCCGACAAATCAGAGATATACTTATCTACAACGGTAAAAACTATTCTTTGCGGCAGGAGTTACTAGAAAACTATTTTTCCGAATTTCCGGAAAGAAAACCTAAAAGCAGCTCCATTTTAACCAGCTGTTGGAGAGGTTATAAAGCAACGTTCGAGATTCGAAACAATGAACTCATTATTATCGGTTTTTGGTTAGTAGAACAAGGCGAATCGATGGATTTGATCTCAGAACTCTTTCCGAATCACAAATACGATTGGTTTTCAGGATTCATTCGTATCGATGATTTTCAGAAAGAATACAATGAAGAAAATAATCAGGAGGCGATTTTTGAATTGTTGGAGGTTGTGAACGGGAATTTAAACAAACATTGGAAACTGAATTATACTGATTTTCAAATCTTCAAACAACGGTTATTTGAACACTTCAAACATACAGAAGCATACGTTCGATTAGTTGCCTATTGGCATAAAAACAGCCCGAGAATGGCTCATGAAGAAATTGACGCTATTATTTTGAAATCGATCATTCGGGTGGCTAGCGGATTGTATTAGAAAGATTATAGACTCTATCAATCCAGTGTCATTCCTTTTTGCATGATTATCTTCTATGAATTGAGTTTAAGACCCATGTTTATAATAAGACCAAAACTTCTAACGGCATTAAGGTCCAATCTTAAGAGAACAAGGTGAGTTAAGTGTAACCGATGCCCTGTTTGAGCACAGTCATCGGGTTGTTTGTAAAACAATCCGTTAATGACGTTTTGCGAGTTGGGTTGAGGTAGCTTAACAAGCCGTAGTTCTCAAGATTGGACCTTACAGCCTTGATTTTTTGCCTACTTTTTTATCAAGAAAAAAGTAGGGGTAGTTTCCTGTTATCATAATACGTTTTTGTGAGCTTAATGCTAATGCTAAATACCCCTACCTCACCTCCAACCGCTCCACTCCACCCGCATCATTCAAGCTGTGGTAAATAAAACTCACCAGGTGCAACATCTGATCGCGTCCCTTTTTTTGGCCGAATTTGGCGACCACAAAAACGCTGGAAAGTAATACAATTCCTATGGGCAACATCCATAAAACGGCGCTACTTCCGTGACTGGAATATTGAACAAAACCCATGATGGACGCAAAAAAGGTAATGATGCTTATGGCGGCGTAAATCAAGGTAAACATAAACCAAACGGTTTGCTTGGGACCAATCAGACAACACACGCGGGTAAACTCCTTCGATTCGCTTTTTTCGATGCGCACCGTCATCTCAGGCGACCAATAATGGCGCACGTTTGCCGGATTCTTCAGGAAGATCAGTTCGCCGCTCCTGAATCCGGAAACAGTAGGATCTTTTTTGAGGGAATCTTCCACGTTTTCCAAACACCTTTCCACCTCCGTAGTTGTTTTCAGGTAAAACCGCGGACGAATTTCACCCAAAATAGAATGGTTTAATCGATTAAAAGGCATACCAATCGTTTTACGTTTCCAATGTAGAATAAATATCGGAAAGACTGATTCTGAATTAATTAACGCATCACAGCGGTGTTTTAATGAATTTTCGACTTATTCCCAACCCTACGAAATAAGGTTCTATAATGAACGTTAACACCTTGGTTCATTATACAGATCAGTCACTGATTAGATTGAATAAACCCAACTCATTTAAAGTCTCAGATTGAAAACACTCGCCCTCATTCTACTCATTTCTTGCAACTATGTCTTCGGACAAGATACAATCTTGCCTTTTCCTGTTGTAGACAAACTTATGAAACGCGATTTCCCTACCAATTCAATGGAAGACGGTCGGTGGGTCTATTTTTCGAACACAGCGGGAATCAAACAGATTGATAAGCCAATAGTGCAACAGGTAATTCCGAAATATGCGTTTTATGAAATGCAATTGACCAATTTTTTGGGATATCATATCAACAAATCCAACTGTTTGGTACTGATTGATACTATAAAGTCTAAAACCTTTTTGGTGGTCCCGATGTGGTACAGCGGCGCCAGTAAAGATTTTCTGAAACTTTTTATCGGGAAACAATTTGCGGATTCGACCACATTGATGCAATTTACAATCGCACTTCAGGAGTTAATGCTCACAGGATCTTCGGGCGAGTTAGAAGCACCGGTTTATGCTTTAGACAAAATCACATTTGACCATACATACGAATATGGTTCGCACAATAAACAAGTGTGGCGACACATCGAAATCATCCTTGTTGAAAATAAGATCAAGCGATTTACCTTTACCAACCCTGCAACGAACGAAACAATTACGGTGAGGTGAAGTCGGATTTTTTACTCCATCAATCCTTTCGCCTCATCCCATAAGCTCTCACCTTCTTCTTTGAGCGATTCTCCGCTGGCATGGCGTTCAAAACTATGAATAACCGACTTGAAGGTGGTTACGGTTCCCATCATTTTGCGCGATTGAGGCACATGTTGTTTCCCTAAGAATGTTTGCCAGTCTATAGAAGCCGTTTTATTGACCATATAATTGGAGGCAATTTTGGCAATGAAGAGTTTGTCGTACAATTCGTCCAACACTTCGTCGGCTTCATCGTTTTTCAGGTACGTAATGCATTCACCGATCAATTTTTTCTCTGAATCAGACAATTGCGGGCTGTCTTTGAGTTTCGTCAATGCGTTGATTGCGCGATCGTTTTCTCCTTTTTTGAGCGCTACATATGCTTCAATCGACAAGGTGATTTCTGTTGATATTCCCATTTCTTTGGATAATTTCAGGAATTGTTCGAAATCTTCCAAACTGCGTTCGTGGTCTACCTCCCGCTCCATCAACAAGCGATCCATACCTCTGAACAGGTAATTCATGGAAAGGAAACCGGTATGCGTACGTTTATTGTTCAGTTTTGCCCAACCGAAAAAGAAGCGTGTCCATTTCAAGTCGGTTTTGGGATTCTTTTCCAACCAATCGATGTTGGTGGTCAAATCGCATTCCGACAAGTAAAACAACCCTTTATCGCAGAACACAAAACCGCGGTAAAACAAGATGAGCGATTTAAACTCCGAATCTTCTAACTGTTCAGGATCGGTTTCGGAACATTCATACAGCGCCACTTCTTTCCCCAAATCGCGACTCAGCATCACCACCGCGCTTAATACCGCATGTTCGTATGTTTCTTGTTTCAGTTTAGCCTTTCCTTGCAAACGTTTTTGGTGGCCCTTACCACCATAAAAAGACGAACTGGATTCCAGAAACGTAGGAAAAACATCTTCGTCGGTTTTTACAATGTAGTCGCGCATTTGGATAAAATCGTTGTACATCGACAGGTATTCTGAGACCGACAATTGCTTCGACTGATCGAGCTTTATCAAACGATTCACATTGGCTTCCAATTGACTCTTAAAGGCTCCGTGATGTTTTGAATTCGGATCTTTATCGGCCGAAGCGCGCATCATGATCTTGCAAAACTTATAACCAATTACCTTTTCGGTATTCAGGTTTTCCTTCAGTGTTTTCAGGTCCTGATTAATCATTTCCTGATCGGTCTTATCTGAATCGGAACAGCTTGAAAATCCAAGTGAACAAGCTAACAACAAGAAAAAAAGGTGTTTCATATCTGTAGGATGGTTTGATGAATTGCTATAAAACTACTTTTTTTCAGAAAACAGGCCTATCCTTCGACCAATAATTGTGACAATCGCGCCAAATGAAGGGACAACGGTCAACTCTTTTCCAGCGCTTTAGCGTATCTTTAGTGCGCCGTAGGACAAACGGAGCCGGCGGTAAACCGGAAGCAATTCCACAACTCAAAAGCCATGAATAGTTCACCGTCACTGAATCGGGCAATCCTGCGCTACAGTTTACCAATTGCCGTATTCTTAGGTTCTATCTTTTTAGCTTTATCCGACCTTTCCAAACAACATCCTGAATTGTACTCCGGAATCACCTATGATCTAATTCTCATGGGTCCGCTACTGTTGTTTTTTCTTTCCAAACGAAAAGCGTCCAAATACCTCATCAGTTTGTTTGTTTCTGCCGGAATAATCGCTGCTTATTTGGTCATTCCCAAAACCGAACAATTACACCTCAACCTGATTCGGTTTATTGTGCTTCCGCTCATTGAAATAGTGGCAATGATTATGGTAGTTCGGTTCGCTATCAGAACAGCCAAGAACATCCGCTTAAAGTCAGTTGATTCCAAACCCGATTTCTATACCATTCTCCAACAAAGCGCGGTTGACGCAACAAAAAGCGAACGAATGGGCCAAATTATCGGTTCCGAAATAGCGGTGATCTTTTACTCCTTCTTTGCCTGGAAAAAACGCCCATTGGTAGAGCAGGAATTCAGTTTACACAAAGATTCGGGTTCGTTGGCGCTTTATTGGTGTGTGTTACTCATTTTAACCGTCGAATTAGCCGGATTACACGTGCTGCTTGTTCGCTGGAGTGAACTCGGCGCGTGGATCATCTTCGGATTTAGCCTCTACGGCATGATGATGATTTTTGCACATTTGAAAGCACTTCCCAGAAGACCTTATCGCATCAACGCACATTCGGTAACGCTTAAATACGGCATAGTTGCTTCCGTAGAAATCCCCTTCGATGCGATTGAAACGATTGAGCTTTCGGATAAAACGCCCGAAGAAAAACCGTTTACTCACTGTAAATTGGCATTGCTTGGCAATCTGGAAATACACAATACCATTATTCAGCTCAACCGAAAACTTGAGGTCACTTATATGTATGGAATTCGGAAGTCAGTTGATCGCATTTTGTTTCATGTGGATGAAAAACAAGCATTCAAAGACCTTCTTGAAAGGGAACTGTCAACCAACGGCAATCACTTGTCTACTTGCAGTATATAACCGCGGCTATGCACGTTCATTAACCGCACCGACGGATCAATTTCAAAGATTTTCCGGAGTTTGGAAACAAACACATCCAAGCTTCGCCCCACAATCACCCCTTCGTCTTCCCACACTTTCATGAGCGTGGTGCGTTCAATGATTTCATTGGGCGAATTGGCAAAGAGGTGCAGCAATTTAGTTTGTTTGGCCGTAAGTCGAATTTGTTCTGATCCCAGCATCAGGTACCGATCGCGGTAATGAAACCGGTAATTACCCAACACAATGATTCCTGATTCAGGATTCGATTCGTTCAACGGAGCGGTTTTGGGTGATGATTTCCATTTCCACCAAACTACTATCGCAAGCACTAGCAAGATAAATCCTAAAGAAAACCCGATCATCAAAGTACTCGATAAATGATCATTGGGCTGTAACAATAATTCAATCGAATAACAATTCTTGGGTTGTTTACGCCCCGAACATTGAATTCCCTTTTCTACAGCCACTGTTGCGGTATAGGAATAAACCACTTGGTTGTGGGTACATTCGCGCACGCGCACTATGTAATCGGAAGGTAATTCTTCGGCTTTCGCAACACGATGAATGGTTTGGATCAACGAATCGGGCACAAACGCAAAATGCGTCTCAAATCGCAAACGATAACCATTCTTTGCGAGACGTTCCACGGGCAATACCCGAGATGTATGATCACCCGAAAGCAATAACACTTCATGCCCTATTTTGCGCATGCTCACTTCGGTTTTGGCCTCCTCAAAAGCAGTTGTTCCTGAAGCATCAGTCCACCATACAAGCGCAAACACTGCTAACATTGTCAATCCAAGCAACAGAAAAAGGATACGTTTCATAGCTTCAAAGAAACACATTCAAGACACACACATCCGATTTTTACATAGTTTTTACATTTCGAAACGCCCTTTTTACAGCAATTGTAAGTGAAATAAACCCATGTTCACCTAGGTTTGCATCATCAAATATCCGTTTCATGAAACTCACAATCAGCACATTATTTATCACCTCCGTTTTGGTAAGCGGTTGTTTTTATCCTCATGCTACTCCATCTTCAGAAAAAGCTGCTATCACTATTGAATTAGCTTCGAAAGCAGGTCTGCAGTATACCGTTATCAAGCATGGAAAAGGCGCCAAGCTAAAACCTCATGCCGAAATACTGATGCATGAAACCATTAATTACTTGAATGGTGAACAAGTATTTTCCACCAAAACCATGGGCGCCCCTTTGGCCATTCGTTTGGGAAAGGGAACGATCACCACCAAATTAGAAGATAGTTTCATTGGGATGCAAGCCGGAGAAGTGCGAAAATTCATCATTCCTTCCTCATTGATCAAACGCCGAAAACTCCACCCATTAATTTCTCCCGATTCAATTGTGGTTTACACGATAGAACTGGTTGGTTCACCCTTTCCGAAATGGTTTAGAGGGGGACTGGTAAGGAGTCTAGATCCTGAAGAAGGATGTTAACCGGACTTTTCAACTAAAAAAACATTATCACCCATCTCAGTTCTTTCAGGAGAGGAGATTGATTTTGGTAGGAGTAGATTAAAGACAAAACCACCTCAATCTTTGTACAAAGCGAATAATTCATCCTTTTATTGAATCGATTTCCTCTTTTGAGAGATGAATGACATCTGATGTGCAGATTTCAGTGCTTACAAGACTAATGTGCAACTACCAATTAAGAAATTAGTACATAAGAATCCTAAATACCTGAAATCCTTTTTCGTGTTCGTTTTACCGTCGATTCGCTAATCGTTCTATTTTCATGAATCTGTAAGTAAAATCACTTAACATTCGCTTAAAATTGAACTATGCTGGGAAGTTAAGTTATTGAAATCCTGTGCGAAACCGAAAAGGTATAAAACACAAAAAGCGGTCATCGGGCGATGTCCGCTTTTTGTCAACCTAACCTAACCACTATTCACTGAATAAGAAAACTGACATGAAAGTCAGCACTCTCGAATTCGATACAAAGATGAGACTAATTCACTTAACTACAAAACGTTTGACCGAGAAATTTCGCAAAAAAATTTAGTTCAACCTTAATAAATCAGTAGTCCATATTTCATTCATCTATAGATATGATCGATTTATAGACTTCTTATACAAATTAAGAGAAAAGAAGCCTCAAAAACAGTTGAAATTCTAACGCCCTACATTTAACCTTATTTTAACATTTTTTGTTGTTACAAATCTATTAATTAACATAAATGTAATGATCTACCAACTTACTAAATCGTTTTACCTAATTGACTGTCAAGTAGACAAAAGTCATTTTAGGTTCAAAATCCATTTAAAAAGTTGTTCTTTTGAAAAGTAAGTCTGTGTGATTAACGAGTCTTACTTACAACTATTGCTTAAATTCGCCCTTAGATGGCAACAAATCATATCGAAATCTTTACAGACGGCAGTGCACGTGGAAATCCCGGTCCGGGCGGTTACGGAGCTTTATTACGCTTCAATAATCAGGTCAAGGAACTCAGCGGTGGTTTTAGAAGAACAACCAACAATCGCATGGAGTTATTGGCCATTATCGTAGCCTTGGAAGCATTAAAAACCAATCAGCTTCCGGTTCGCATTTATTCCGATTCGAAATACGTGATTGACTCCATTACAAAAAAATGGGTTCATGGTTGGGTAAGAACCGGTTTTAAAGGAAAAAAGAACCGCGATTTGTGGATGCGCTACCTTCCGTTGGAAAAACAACTCAACCTGGAATTTATTTGGGTGAAAGGACATAACGGTCATCCGGAAAATGAACGCTGTGATGTATTGGCTGTAAACGCTGCACTTGGAAGCAACCTGCAAATAGATGCGGTGTTTGAACAAGAGGAGAAAGCCAGTAAACTGCTTTAATTTTACTTTTTTCTCCGCCTCAAGGGGTTAATTTACTATTAAAGAGCACAACCCTCTTAGAATGTGACGTACTGCATATTCTCCGCCATCCGCCTCAGGCGGAAATGGCGCATTAGTACACTTTTTTACGAATAGTCAGCCAAGGCTGAACTCACGAATCAAAATGGAAACTTGTTTCCATTATTCGCTTTAAATTCATGTGTAATTTTCATTCGTTTATTCGTGGGAGACTGGGATGTGCTAATAAATAGGAAATCGCCCCTCAAGGGGACTAAAAAAAGTAAGCAAAAAAATGCTTTTGCGCCTTTCTAAGCCAATTGCGACCAACTATCTTTACTTAGATTGATGAATCCGCTTAGGCAGAACTTAGCCCTCATATAGAACACAAAGTGAAGTGAAACGTCGTTTTAAGTCCCAGGCTGAGAAAAAAGTAAGAACTAAAAAGTAGTTTTAACGAGTCTGAAACGCCAAACAAGCCTTCACGAAAGTATACACCAGCGGATGCGGCAAATCTCGGGTTGAGCTGATTTGCGGACAAAAACCGCACGCAACAAAAAAGTCTTGTTGCTTCAGACTCACAATTTCGGGTTCTTCGAATTGGTTAAATGCTTCGATATCGATACTCTGTTCCACCAACGCATCAATCAACTGTGGATACATGCTGTAACGCGTCGAGGTCAATTCTTCGGGACTTCTCATTTCGTAAAGTTGGATAATCGACGATGTATGTGGCTCGATGTACAAGCGTTCAAAGGAATTTCCCTCTACCAAATTTTCTGAAATGAGTTTTTCACCGTTGGCATTGAGATTGTTTCGTTGAATGAGCACATCCATCAAGGCTTTAAACCCTTCCCCGGTGATAAATATGGGAACGGAGCGTTGCAAAAGTAATTCTACTACCCCATTGAGGTAAAACTGGTTCAAATAAGGTCCGGGAGCCACCCACAAACCATCATAGGCATCAAATTGATTTGGCTTCATAGAAAGCACCTCACTCAACTTTAGCCAATAATAGGACAATTCGATTTCCAAAAAGCGCCCGGCATGATCGAGCGCAAGATTGGTAGCGTGATGAGTGTTATACGTGAAATTAAAATCACCGATAATTCCTATTCTTACTTGCTGCATGCTTTATATTTGACAGAAAAAAAGCCATCCGACTATGACGGATGGCTTTTTTTAATTCGTTTTATTTAGCGCTGATACCAGCCATCAAAGACCGCATTTTCAATCAATAATGAGTATGTAACCATACCGACCGTACGATAAACCGTACAATTGAAGGTACATCTGAATTTTGAATAATCACCGGAACTGTCAGATTCTTGAATTACATTGGAGAATACCACACTTTGAGGATCTGCAGAAGCAGGATCAGATGTCCATACATTTCCTAAACCATCACGGTAAGTTACCTCGAAACCGGATGCTCCACCAATGGAATAAGCCGGAGTTAACGTAGAACTAAAGAAGCTATTGAACAATGTCAACGTAGGATCACTTGCCAACGACGCATCCCAAATAATGCTTCCCAAAGACAATTTCAACGAAACCAATGTTTGCTCCGATTTAAAATCGGCATAATACACTGCTGAAGAAGGTTGAGGAGAAGGAAGAATGATCTTCGCTTTTGTTGTTTCCAAGAAATAACCTTCCACATTTTGCGTCAACTCAACATCTGTACCGTTGATTTTACCGGTAAAATGCGCCTGTAAATCAGCCTCTGGAGTAGGAGCGGGAATGATTTCGTGCTTCGGACAACCTGCTAAAAAAACAGAGCCGAATAAGAATAAGAATGCAATTTTTTTCATGTTGTAGTACGTTTCAAACCAAAGTGTTCTTAATTGAACTTGACCCGAAAATACAACTTTTTTTTGAAATACTAAATTTCGTTGGTTTTCACACAACTAAAGGTTCTTTTACGCACGTAATAAACGAACACGTTCAGGCAACACATAAAGCGGTAAAAACACCGGTTGTTGCTCGGGTAAATCCAATTGCATGTGATAAACGGAACCACCATCGGGTAGCTTGATTTCATTCCAGTTTTCAAAATCCAATTCAATCTCACGACATGTCAACTCATTCAACAATTGATTCATCGCCGTAGCCGAAAGCACCATTTCCGTGCTATAATGCTCACCGTTCTCATAAACCGTACACGCTAAAACCGCTTCTTCGGAATTACTCTCCATTTGTAAACTATTCAAGAGGATGCTATCAAAAAGTGTATTCATGTTTTCCGTTTTTGTTGAAGCAAAGGTGAGGCCAGAAGAACGTAATCTATTTACGTAGTTCTAAAAAATTTGAAAAAAAATTTCGTTTGTCTTTTTTGCTAAAAAATCAACCGAAAACAGCCTTTTGACCTTTTGCATTCAATCAATATCCCAAAAAATCGTACTTTCAGCAATCCTTTTTAACGAACTTGTTTGATATGAAATACCATTCGATTGACTCCCAACTCTTTATTGCCAACCGCAAGAAGTTTGTGCAACACATGGTTCCGAATGCAGTAGCAGTGTTCAATTCCAACGATATTTACCCTGTAAGTGCCGATGCAACGATGCCTTTTCAACAACATCGTGACATCTTTTACCTTACCGGAGCCGATCAGGAGGAAAGCGTATTGGTACTTTTTCCAAGCGCCACCAACCCTGCTCATCGCGAGATTTTATTTCTGCGCGAAACAAACGATCACATTGCCGTTTGGGAAGGTGCCAAACTCACAAAAGAACAAGCAACTGCCGTTTCGGGAATCAAAACCGTCATGTGGATTCAGCAATTTCCGACCATTTTTAAACAACTAATGGCCGAAGCCGCCGGAATTTACCTCAATACAAATGAGCATTTACGTGCCGATACTACGGTTCAAACGCGTGAAGACCGTTTCATCATCGACGTAAAACAACACTACCCTGCTCACCAAGTACACAAAAGCGCGCCGATCATGCACCGCATTCGCTCGGTGAAAGAATCCATCGAGTTGGAATTGATGCAAAACGCTTGCAACATTACCGAAAAAGGATTTCGTCGTTTGCTCGGATTTGTGAAGCCGGGTGTTTGGGAGTATGAAATAGAAGCGGAACTCTCGCACGAGTTTTTACGCAACCGTTCGAAAGGATTTGCTTACACACCTATTATCGCTTCAGGTAAGAATGCATGTGTATTGCATTACATTGAAAACAATCAGCAATGCCAAAGCGGAGACGTTATTTTGCTGGATGTAGCGGCCGAATATGCCAATTATTCCTCTGACCTTACACGTTGTTTGCCGGTCAACGGTCGCTTTACCGATCGCCAACGTGCGGTTTACAATGCTGTTTTGCGGGTAAAAAATGCTGCTCAAGCTCTATTAGTTCCCGGCACAATCATGGCCGAATACCACAAAGAGGTAGGAAACCTGATGGAAAAAGAATTGCTCGGTTTAAAACTGATCGATAGCACCGATATTAAAAACCAAGATCCGAACTGGCCGGCTTATAAAAAATACTTCATGCACGGAACATCGCATTTCTTGGGTCTCGACACACACGATGTTGGTCTGTGGCACGAACCGATCAAAGCTGGAATGGTTTTTACCTGCGAACCGGGAATTTACATTCCGGAAGAAGGTTTGGGAATTCGCTTGGAAGACGACGTAGTTGTGAGTGAATCGGGCGCACCTTTCAATTTGATGGGCAACATTCCAATAGAAGCCGACGAAATAGAAACATTGATGAATGCCTAGTTATTCCTATGAATAACCCTTCAACAACTTTGCACTACAGGATTTCCGGAAATGGGGATCCTGTTGTTTTTTTACATGGTTTCATGGAAGACAGTTCAATGTGGGATGAGATCATTCCGCACTTCCAACACAAAACCTGCATCCTCATTGATCTTCACGGTCATGGGAACAGTTTCTTCGATCCGGAACTGCCCCGTGAAATAAGCGTAATGGCCCAACAAGTACGATCTACCCTTGATCAACTTTCCGTTTCAACCTACCAATTGGTCGGACATTCGCTCGGCGGTTATGTGGGCGCTGAATTGCTGAAAACAGATCCTTTACTAGAACACCTTGTGCTTTTCCACTCGCATCCATGGCCCGATTCACCTACAAAAAAGATCGACCGCGATCGTGTGAGTCAATTGGTCTTAACGAAATCGGTGTTTTTTATTCGCGAAGCCATTCCCAACCTCTTTGCATTTCCTGCCGAACATCAGGAAGCAATCAAAACCTACTGCTCTATCGCCGAACAGATGAATCCGGAAGCCATTGCGTGGTCTACCATTGCCATGCGCAATCGTGGTTCTTCGGAGCAATTACTGGCCGCTCGCGCAGAAAACGTTTCCATTATTCAAGGTCAACTGGATCCGTTGATTCCCAACTTGCAACTGCGGTCTTTTGCCGAAAGTCACCACATCGGTTTTTATGAAATTGCCCGCTGCGGACATATGGGACAGGTAGAAGCATTGGCTGACAGCGTAGCATTGCTTTCGGTAATTTTGGGGTAAATAGTCTCCCACAGATGCATCCGCCATAGGCGGACTGCCTAACGGACACGCTTTATGTTAATGACGTTACATAATGTTTGTTATAATTCCAGACGAGTGCGTTAGCCGAGTAAAAATTCGTGAATTCATGGGAAACAAACACTCACAGCAATGCACTTCGGCCTGAGCTGAAACACAGAAATTCGTGGTAAACCAAATAATTTAGCACAAAAAAAAGACGAGCTCTCACTCGTCAGTCACTTATCGGATTTATCGGTTAATTCCCGTTGTCAACAAAAATCCAAGCAGAATAAAGAACGTACTGTTTCATCATGTATTTTGGGTTAAAGATTCATGTTAAAATTAAAATCTCATTCGAAAGAAATCTTTAAAAAAACTTTATCCGTACCAACGATTGATCTATCCTTTCCATTCCATTGTTCAACGGTTCAAAATCAGGAATGAATGGTTTGAATTCAACTCTGCGATTAAAAATAATCCGTATTTTCGGAAGCGAAGGTACTGTGTTACCCTACTTATGCTAAAAACTCAAACATGGAAACAACTAGATTGCGCGCACTGATTGTAGACGACGAAGAATACGCGAGAAAAAACCTAATGATGATGATCGACGATTTCTGTCCGGAAATCGAAGTGATCGGTGAAGCTTCAGGAAAAGAACAAGCCAAAGCATTGATTGCGGCCTCTAAACCCGACGTGGTGTTTTTGGATATCAGAATGCCTAGCGGAGCAGAAGGTTTTGAATTACTTGAAGAAGTGGAAGAGAAAAACTTTTTGGTGGTATTTGTTACTGCTTTTAAAGATTACGCTATTCGAGCATTCAACGCCAGCGCAGTTTATTACTTATTAAAACCGATCGATATTGACGATTTGCGCACGGCTGCCGAAAAATTGGTGGAGGCAAAAACCATCTTCGGTCAAGATCCTGAAAATTACACCACGTATTTCAGAAGTTTACGCAACCTTTCGGATCAATTGTTACGCAACAAACCGAATAGCCGCATTGCGATCAGCCATACCAAAGGACTTAAAATAGTAGAAGACAATACCATTACGCATTTAGAAGCAAGCGGTAACTGTACCACCATTTACTTCGAAGATGGCACACGTTATCTAGACACACGAACGCTCAAGATTTATGAAAACATCCTTGATCCGGCGAAATTCTTCCGTGTGCACAAGTCACATATCATCAATCTGAACAGATTGGTTGAGTACCTGAATGAAGACGGTCATTTTGCCGTTCTGAAAGGCGGACTACGCATTCCTGTGGCCCGTAACCGTGTTACCGATTTTGTGAAAATGCTGAAAGAAGGATGAGAAAACTACTCCTGTTTTTCTTACTGTTCACTGCCAACAATGCGCTTTTCGGGCAAAGTTATTCGTTTATTTCCTACTCCACTTCCGATGGATTACCCCAGTCGCAGGTGCAGTGCATCGAACAAGACAACAACGGTTATTTGTGGGTCGGCACTTTGGGTGGACTCACCAAATTCAACGGTAAGAAGTTCATTAATTATTCCATCAATGACGGGCTATTAAGCAATCGGATCTATACCCTTTCCTTTCTAAACGGAAAAATTTGGGTGGGTCACGAAGGTGGTGTAAGTACCCTCACAAATGGCAAAGCGCGCAATTGGGCTTTTAGCGGTTTCGATAAAAAAAGCAATGTCACCGATATTGTGAGTTTCAACGGACTTACGGTAATTGTGACCAACTACGGCGGACTTTACTCCATCGATAAAAAAGGAAAACTCACTGCTAGCAAATACATTCCGGCAGAAATCATTCAATTCAACGATTTACTCGTAATTGACAAGCGATTGCTCATTGCCACCGCTTCGGGAGTATTTGAAACGACTGATTTAAAATCCTTTCGTAAAATCGCGCTTTTCGGCAGTAGAAACATCTCAGGTTTTGCGCTAAAAGAAAATGGCGAATTGTGGGTAACCAGCTTTGATAACGGACTCTTCAAGACGACAACCTCATTGCAGAAAAAAGATTCCGTTCCACTTATAACAACCGAATTCGACATCAAAAAATGTTTGGTAGACAACCGGCAACAACTATGGCTCAATTCGTCGCGTTCGGGAATTATTCGAATCAACAAAAACGGCAATCAATTATTGATCAACGATTTAAACGGACTTCCCGTATCGTCTATAAAATGCATATTTGAAGACCGTGACGGAACCATTTGGTGCGGTTCAGACGGAAAAGGATTACTGCGCTTTACAGGTGAGCGCTTTAAGCATTACCGTGAATCGAACGATTATCCGAGCGAATTGTTCCTATCTGCGGCCAAACGCAAAGACGGTGTTTATTTCTTCGGGAGTTACGATCGCGGTTTATTTATGCGCAAAGGAAATGGTCCGATGGTGCATGTTGGGGTGCCCGGAACCAATATCTGGAGCATTAAAGCAGCATTCGACGGAACAATTTGGTGCGGAACAGATATTGGGCTTTCTGCCTACCGACCGTCTGGAAAAGTTGAAAACTTTGTATTGGGCAAAGAAGGCGACCGTGTTTTGGTGGTTGAACGCATCAATCGCAATAAATTTTATGTTGGAGGCGCCTACGGTATCGGAATCATCGAAAACGGCGTGTTTCGCCAGTTAAACCTCAGCAACGATTTTGAAAACGAGATCGGAACCGTGAGAGCTTTTGCCAATTACAAAGGAGCTATCCTCTGCGCCAGCGACAAAGGTATTTTCGACATCACCAACAACAAAGCCGTTCCTTTCGGCAATTTTAAAGATGGGATTTTCTCCATGACGGTTGACAATTCCAATCATTTATGGATTGGTACAGAAACAGGACTTTACCTACTTCGCGACAAGAAATTCATTCAACATCCGTTGGCAAAAGATCCGGCTTCAAACACCGTGAACTTTCTGGAAGTCATCGGAAACAACCTGTACATCGGCACGAATAACGGCTTGTTTTCTATGAACACCTTACGTCTTTCGGTCGACCAGCATTACGGACTCAACAGCGGATTGATCAATCTTGAATCCAACATCAATTCATCCTTTTACGATGGGCGCTACCTTTGGTTTGGAACAGCAGAAGGGTTGATTCAATTTGATCCAACCATTGGAAATACAACAGAAGGCAAATTACCGCCTTTACTCAACATCGCCTCCATTTTACTGAATTACAACACTTTCGACTACTCCGACTACGCCATTAAAATGGGTGAAAACGGTTTCCCGGAAGGATTGCGCTTGCCTTACAGCATGAACAACCTTACGTTTGAATTGGACGGTATTTTATTGTCGAATCCGGAAGGATTGCGCTACCAATTCTGGCTCGAAGGTTACGATGAAACATGGTCGAAACCAGTAGGAAATGCTACCGTTACACTTTCCAATTTACCCGATGGTGATTTAGTGTTGCATTTGCGTGCCATTGACGAATTCGGAATGATTTCAAACACCATTGAGCTTCCGGTGCAAATAACACCTCCTTATTGGCGCACCTGGTGGTTTTACACCATCATGATTTTAATTGTGATTTTTGGAATCCGGGCGTTTTTCAGGTCTAGAATCAAGCAAGAACGCGAACGCAATTACAAGAAAAACCTTGAATACAAAACGCGTTTATTGGCCTTGGAGCAACAATCGTTGAACGCCAGTATGAATCGCCATTTCATCTTCAATTCCTTGAATTCGATTCAATATTTCATCAACACGCAAGATAAAGTTTCAGCCAACAGGTATTTGACCAATTTTGCCAAACTCATCCGGAAAAACCTAGACAGTGCGGCCGAAGCCGAAAACATGGTGACTTTGCAACAGGAAATTGAGCGATTGGAATTGTACCTTTCATTGGAGGCCATGCGTTTCAAAGATCGATTTACGTATCACATCAACGATAACGGAATCGATACCGAATCGATCATTGTGCCCGGAATGTTGCTTCAACCTTTTGTAGAAAACAGTATCATTCACGGTATTTTGCCGAATGAAACCGTGAAAGGACACATTGAAGTGACCATTCTATTGTCGAAAGATCATTTGGAAATCACCCTTGATGACAACGGAATCGGAATCGATTTCAGTATGGAGAAAAAGAAAATGATGGTGGGCGATCACAAGTCGCAGGGAATGGAGATCACTTCCAAGCGAATCGACATTATTCGCGAGCTTTCGAAAAAAGATTTTGAGTTGGAAGGACCGTTCCAACTGACAAATCCTGACCATTCAATCAAGGGAACACGCGTTTTACTAAAAATTCCTGTAGAAAATTTGGATGAGTAAGTTTATTTTCCATATATTTGTTAGAATAAAAGAATTAGAGTCGTGAAACTAATAGGAACTATAGCATTTTTTGTACTGATTTCAGTAGGCTGTCAGAAGGAAGATATTCGTCCTACTCATGCTTGTCCTCATACCAATGAATTAAGATCTTCAGGTGATCCTGTGATCGATGACGTTGTTACAGACACGGACGAATCTACTGGAAATGGAATTACTGATCCGAATGATGCAAATCGTTCTGTTCGTACAGCGAAGCCAAGACCAAACTAGGAATTATATTATCATATATAGAAACCTCGAACAATGTTCGGGGTTTTTTTATGCCCTTATTCGCCCTACTCCCTCAATACTCACTACTGCTCAGTCAACTGCACTAATTTTAGGAAATAACTTCTTTATCTTCGGCTGTATAACCCAAATACGTCTGCTCACACCACTTGAGCGACATACTACAACAACTTAATATCCGTGATGATGAAGGTAAAAGATAGCTTACACGAATTGATTCACTCGCTTTCTAAATCAGAAAAGCGCTATTACAAACTCTATGCTTCCAGACACGTGTCAAGCGAAGATTCCACCATGCTTGCCTTATTTGATTATATCGCCAAACAAACGCAGTATGATGAAGCTGCTTTGTTTCACGATTTTAAGGGGAAAGCCATATTGAATCAGTTTTCCACTATCAAAAAACGACTGTACGATCAAGTGTTACTGGCGCTACATGCCTTTCACGCCAATAATTCGGTTGAAAATCAACTCAATCGTATGTTGCACCAAGCTACATTGCTTTTTGAGAAATCACTCTACGATCAATGCGAGCGCCAATTGCGAAGTGCCGAAAAACTGGCCTTAAAACACGATTTGTCACTCCCTTTAATCTCCATCAATAAACTAAAAAATAGAATCGTTGAAACAAGAGGTTATCAATCGGAAGCCAACTGTTTGGAATCGCTTAAATTATCCTCCGATACTGCTCTTTCGCGCGAACGATTGCTGGTTGATCTTTGGTATGTGAAAAGCAATCTCTTTCGTTTATTACAACGCTCGGGAGTGGCTCAAACCGAAACAGATTATCAAACAATCGAAGAGCTCTTGCGTCAATTGCCAAGTGCCGAGTTTATTCAAGGCTTTGCCTCTGTTGAATCGACGTATTTGTACAATCATATCTTTGCTGCCTACCATTTCGCAAAAAACGAATGGACCCAAAGTTTGGCCTATACCGAATCGGTTATTGCGCATCTTACGGAAAACACTGCCTTTCTACATCAGCATCCCAACACCTTGATTTCAGCGCTGACCAATGCCTGTTACTTAGCCGAACAATTGGGGCGATACAACAATAGCCACGCTTATCTCAAACAACTAAAAGATCTTGCACGGCAACAAACTCCGGACGCAACGGAAGATTTGCTCATCAAATTGTTTTCGAGCCGGTATAGCATCGAGTTGAACTTACTTACAATGAGCGGACAATTTCAAGAAGCGCAACAATTGAGCAAAGAAGTTTTGGCAGGAATAGAACGGTTTCAGGAGAAAATAACTGCTCAGCGAAAAGTATTCTTGTTGCAACAACTAGCGGTAACCGCTTTCGGATGCGGTAACTATCATGGTTCATTACAGCACATCAACGCCATTCTCAACGATAGCAAAACAGACGATCAGGAAACATTGACGGTTTCTGCTCACTTATTAAATGTAGTGGTGCATTGCGAGTTGAACAACTTGGATCATCTACCTTATGCAGTGAAACAAGCCAAACAAGCATTAAAAGCAACGGGACGATACGGAACTGCCGAACAAATGCTGCTTCAGGGATTTTTGAAAGTTCCAAAAACGCATGTATTGGACATCCCGGAATTGTTCAGCGAATTGGTAAAACAACTCACTGACATTCAACCGCCAAATCAATTGCAATCTGCTTATAATTTTGATTTCGTCACCTGGATGGAGGCTAAAATACTGAACCAGTCTTTCGCTAAAAAACTGAATGATAAGTACCGGTTTATGACGTCAAGCTAAATCTTCCCCTACTTTTTCTTGCCAAAAAGTAAGATAGAATCTATCCAAAATGATTCCAGCCTTGCGCCTTGAGTGGAACTAACGATTCATTGCTATCCACTAGAAAAACACCTTGATCGGCATTAGTCATATAGCCAATGATTGTCATGTGCGGGTTTCCTTTGATTTTATCGAAATCTTCTTGGCGAACAGTAAACAACAATTCGTAATCTTCGCCACCGTTGAGCACGCAGGTCACAGGATCGAGGTTAAAGTCGATGGCAGAAGTAGAAGTTGTGCTATCGATGGGTAACTTAGCATTGTAAACCATAGCGCCCACATTGCTTCCTTTACAAAGATGCAATACTTCCGAGGCCAAACCATCCGAAATATCGATCATAGAAGTTGGAACTACGTCCAATTCAGCTAAAAAACCAATCACATCTTGGCGAGCTTCGGGCTTGAGTTGTCGTTCGATCACATAATCGAATCCTTCCAAATCGGGTTGAATAGCAGGATTGGCTTTGTAGACTTCCTTTTCGCGTTCAAGAATTTGTAAACCCATGTAAGCAGCGCCTAAATCGCCGGTAACCACCAGCAAATCATTGGGTTTTGCTCCGGTTCGGTAAACAACTTTCTCTTTGGCAACCACACCAATCGCGGTAACGGAAATAATCAATCCCGAATACGAAGAAGTGGTATCACCACCGATCAAGTCGACCTTATAAACAGCGCAAGCCATGCGGATTCCTTCGTACAATTCCTCCAATGCTTCCAACGGAAAACGATTCGAAACAGCCAACGAAACCGTGATTTGTTCCGGCTTACCGTTCATGGCAATAATATCCGACAAATTCACCGCAACCGCTTTGTAACCCAAGTGTTTGAAAGGCATGTACATCAGGTTGAAATGAACGCCTTCTACCAGCATATCAGTCGAAATCAAGGTGTATTCCGTTTCGTTTCGTTCCAACACCGCGGCATCGTCACCAACACCTTTCACGGTACTCGACACCTGCGGATCAAATCCGGTAGTCAAACGATCAATTAATCCGAATTCACCTAAATCACCTAATTCCGTACGCCGATCTTCACTCATGTTATTGCTAGTTTTGGGGCAAAGATAGGGAAAGGGTTTTGGATTAGTAGAATTACATCAATCCAGTCAAAGATGCCAAACTCACATCATTTATAGAAATGATCACTGCGATTATCCACAAAAGCGATGAGCTCTACAGACTTTTCACGAATTCTATAAACAAGGGATGTTTGATCTGAAATGACGCATTTACGTACTCCCATCCGTTTTACTTCAGGGCATAATTTCAGGTTATGCGAAAGATTTTTCAATAAGTTATTGGTAAGATTTTCCAGATGTTCTGCTTCCTTCAATGTCCATTTTTCCAAAATAAAAATAATGGCTTCAAGATAAGTGGTTTCAGCTTCTCTTGTCCAACGGATCGAATAATTCCTTTTCACACTCTACCAAGCAATTTATTCACTTTTGCTTTCACTTCATGCTCTGAGACAAATCGTTCATTATCCGCATCATCTAAGCCACGCAAAATGGATTGCTTTGATTTTTCGGAAAGTGAATTCCACCAATCATCATCTTCGGAGGCTTTGGACAGCAAGGTATAGACAGCTTGCAAAACGTTCTTATCCGTAATGCCGTCAATTAATTGATGAAGACTATATTTCAACTCAGCTGAACTCATGTATCAAATGTAAGGAAAACGCAACTAATTTACATGGAGGCGATTGATTTTTTACTGCTACACTCTAGCCCAAGAAAGGTTAATCATTATTTTAGTATTTGATTTAGTGTTAATATCACATGAAACCAATCTATATCCGAATTCTCGGCAGTCTGCTCTTAACTGGTGCAATTACCTCACTTTACCTTCCTTTCTTCGAATCCTTTACCGAAAGTATTATTCATCGTCCGCTCTCGATCATTAGTGAACGTCCAAACCCGCACCAAGGAGGTTTATTCGGTGGCGGTTTTTATACTACTTACAATGGATTCGGATCGATAATCGCGTTATTCAATTGTGTGATAGCTACTTTATTATACATGCTGATTTTTAGAAAAACCCCAATAAAAATGCCTTTCAACATTTTACTAACGCTTTTCATAGCTTCACACCTACTCATCATAGCCGGCATGATCATGGCACCATTTGTTCTTTCACCTCCGGACAAGATGTTAAGCGGTTATTTTTTACAACTTTTATGTGAATTGTTCCTTTTCGTGCTAGTTTATAGAGCGCGAAAACGATATTTATCTACTCGCGCCAGTAATCCGGATATTCTGGATGAAAGTATCGATTAAAAAAATCAAGCCAATAAAATTGATGCTTAGTTCCTCGGTTTTGATGTTGATCCCTAGCATTCCTACACTCACTCTCAATCCTCACACTGCAAAAAGAAAAGCATCCACAGAAAAAGTGTGAGGGCGAATCTTGAGGTAAAGAAAAGCGTAAACACTTTCGTATTTACGCTTTTCTTTTGTTGGTCAGAAGCGAAGGGATTGTTGTCGAACAAAACAATTTATGAAGACATGCAACTTATCTTATTTCATACTACCGGAACCGATTGAACACATAGATGTAAACCTCTTAAAGATCTTTTAAGTGCTTTGCAATACGCTCTAATAAGTCTTCAAAATCAGGTTGGCCTTGATAATACAAGGTTGCTGTTAAGGTATAGCGTTCTTTGAATTTCTGGCGTTTCTCCGGATCAGATAACAAAAAAGCTTCGTTCTCGCAAAGTGGTGCGATTTTATCTTGGGCGGGGAAGCGATTCTCCTTATGAGTTTGGTATGCTTCTGAACCAATAAATTCTATCACTTCAGGATGATCGAGCAGACAATACACATCGTAATATTGGCGCATGAAATTAGATCCTGTATCTCCAAATTCCTGTTCTTTTCGGAATTTCGTTGCAATCGTTTGAAGTTTTTCTACGAACGTATAACCTATATGGTAACAAGAAATGTCGATTGCTCGGTTATCAATAATCTCAACACCAGCAGTCAACGCCCTGTCATAAGCCCAGGAACTGATTGTAACTGCTGTATTAGGTGTTACATTATCGAAGCCAGCTTCTAAAAGAACACCTTCCTTTAATCCTTCAACAATATCTGCAGCGCTTTCGTAATGTAACCGAATGCCACCACTTCTATAATACGCTTCATCATCAAATAACATATCGCGTGAAACAGATGAAATACCAGGAATGTTGATTTCTGTTGCAAGCCAATTGTAAAAGTCTTTCCGCTTTTCTATGTTATTCGGGTTAGTGTTTTTAGGATTCTGATTAATCCCCATTTCTCTCGGTGGCTCAATATGAATGTCAATGTCTTCAGAAAATCGATGAATGATGTGGTATCCTTTTGACAAAGATGTCCCACCTTTCAACTCAAATCTGAACCCTTGCTTTTTAAGCCCGTAAAGACAATGCATGATCCAGTAATCTTTTTCAATTAGCGCCGGATCTATGCCTTTCTCATCCGCGATAATAGTAAGAAGTGCTTTGAAATCTTTATGATTGTGCAGATAATCAGGCATGTTCCAAATGTAATGACTCTATTAATAAACCTAATAACTTTTTGGTTTTGGCCGTTCCAAATTTCTCGAGAGTAGAACCAAATTTCACAGATTTCATTCCCTTTATTTTTGACACAACTTGTTGTAAAACAATATCACGATCCTCAGCAAGATGATCGATATTATTTACCAGATCTACCCATAAAAACTCAGGCGTGACTTTTGACGGAAAATGAGGTTTGATCTGAAAATCAAACGTTCTGTTCCCCAACTTTATTTCTCCGTGTCTTTTACTATTGTAGACGACTCTTCGATTGTAAAGCTGAGTTGTTCCGAGTCCCAGACTGTTATATAAATTTGGAGATGTAACAAGAAAACGACTATCCTTCAAAAAACTGTTGAGTAGTTTTTTTTCTTCTGGGGGAGTATTCCCGAAAGCTGTCTTTTGTGGATAATAATAGAGCCCTTGGGAAAGTTTCTCTAACGTTCCTTCCTGAACTAATTGTGCTAAATGCCGGTCAACGGATGTCGACCATTTGGTCAAATCATCCCTGCGATAAACACTTCCACGCTTCAGATGCCGTTTTAACTCACTTACCTTGCTCATTGCAAAAATATATAATTACAATTCAAATATAATAAAAACGGAATTGATTTGCATGAATTTTAAATGAAAATTCATGCAAAAAAACATTATTTATGGTTGACTATTAAACTGAATAGATTGTATGCCTTCGAACTAAATCAAAAGAACGTTTTTATTTATCGAACATGGAGAGTTAATGTATTCTTTCAGCGAATCACGGCTGACTAGAACAAGAAACAGAGTGAGAATGAGGTAAAAAAAGAAAAGCTCCTCAAAATGAGAAGCTTTTCTTTTCCTGTTGGTCAGCCTGAGGCTGACTCGCACCTAGACTCTTCTGTACCAAAAACTTCATACAATAAAAAAAGGAGTACTCTCGTACTCCTTTTTCCTGTTGGCCCACTAGGGCTCGAACCTAGACTCTTCGGTACCAAAAACCGACGTGTTGCCAGTTACACCATGGGCCATTCTGACTGTCTACCCACCTGATAGACGGGTGCAAATATATAACTTTCGATTATACTGTGGCAAATTGAACTGCTTTTTTTTCAAAAAAAAAGCTAATCGACTAATTTTCAATTTCGAGCAAAACGCTTTCGGTGTTTTACCAGGCTCGCCAAACCACTTTTAGGTGACTTCTTTTCTTCCGGATGCGGTAATAATGGCTACTCACCAACCAATTTGGCAACAATTGCGCTAAGAAATGATCGATTTTGGAAAACCGCCGTAGTGGAAGTTTCGGAAATAACCGTGCAATCATGGGTGAAAACACATACACTTTCTTCACTTCGAAGACTTCCAAACCACAATCCAGCACTTCTTTTTTGAGTCGCTTAACAGAAAAGAAGGTGCGCGATTTGTTCACGGATCGGGTTCCCGAATTGGTGATCGTCACCTGAATTTCTACTACCGGATTGGCATGTTGTGCTAGGTAACGCAAAACCTCTTTGTAGGAATCGGCATCTTCCATTACTTGCGTTAGTACAATGAAATCGTAGTTGGAAACCGCACAATCGATTAACTTCTCGTGTGAAATGGTGACATTCCGCAATGAATTGCGTTCAATTCCAATGCGCACTTGCTCTTCTTGCACATCAATTCCCTTTACTTCCGAAAAATTAATGAGTCCCAGCGGAATGGCCGTATCACCTTTACCACAACCTACTTCCAAAATACGTACAACTTTGCCTTTTTTGCGTTGTTTGCTGATAGTAGAATACAACCATTGCAGCCGTTCATATTCGCACGGCCAGTTGACATATTCGGTGTACCTATCTATTTGGTTCATGGGTTCGCTCTTTCATCGGTAAGTTTCTTGCCAACGATCTGCTCTAATTACTCACGAGAACGTAAATAGTTGCCCAAGAACCGCGTTTATAACTTAAACTTCAAGACCTTTCTTTTTACTTCAAAACCATTTTTTAAGGTTAAGCGAACAACTATTCTTCTTTAAATAGCGTACTAAATAATCAAATGAGGCAGATTGAATAAAACGAAGCTATCATTTCAAGCAATATATTTTTAATTTCGCAGTGAAACATTAGACAAAAACATGAATTACAACAAACTCAACAATCTTGTTGGCTGGTTCGTATTCCTTATCGCTACCACCGTATATTTAATTACTCTGGAAGATACCGTGAGTCTTTGGGACTGCGGGGAGTACATTACAGCAGCCTATAAATTGGAAGTAGGTCACCCTCCGGGAGCACCGTTATTTATGATCTTAGGAAGAATCTTCTCTTTCTTCGCAGAGCCGGATATGGTGGCTGTTTGGATCAACCGCGTGTCGGCCTTGAGTAGTTCGTTTACGATACTCTTTATGTTTTGGTCGATTACGATGTTGGCTAAAAAGATCATTCAACGCAATGGTCGTGAGTTTTCAAAAGCAGATCAAATTGCCGTATTAGCCAGTGGAATTGTAGGTTCATTGGCGTATACATTCAGTGATTCATTCTGGTTCTCGGCTGTTGAGGGTGAGGTTTACGCCATGTCATCGTTGTTTACTGCCGTTATTTTCTGGGCTATCCTGAAATGGGATGCCGAAATGCTAGCAATCAAACACGCTGAAATAAATCCTGACAGAAGCCCAATGCGCTGGATGATCATCATCATGTTTTTGTTCGGATTGGCAATCGGGGTCCATCTCTTGGGACTACTTGCCGTACCTGCTATCGCTTACATTATTTACTTCAATATTTGGTCAGACAAAGTGGATTTCAAAGGAATTTTCCTAACGGGAATTCTAGCACTAGTGGTCTTGGTATTTATTCAAGAAGGAGTAATTCCGGGTACAATTGCCTTGGCTTCGAGCTTCGAAGTTGCCTTTGTAAACTCGTTCGGATTGCCATTCTTCTCTGGAACCATCTTCTTCTTTGTTGTCGTGATTGCTCTAGTTATTTGGGGATTGCGTTTCGCTACCCGAAAAGGGAAACCGATTTTGAGTACGATTATCTGGAGCTTTGTGGTCTTACTAATTGGTTACGGATCGTTCGCAACGATTGTGATTCGTTCAAATGCCAATACACCTTTGGATGAGAATGACCCTGAGAACTTGGTAACGCTTCATGCTTATTTGAAACGTGAACAATACGGTAGCTGGCCTATTTTGTATGGTCCATACTGGAACTCCAACCAATCAGATCCATCAACATTTGCTGATCAATCTCCGTTTTACCTTCGTCGTTTTGTAGTTGAAAAAGGAGGTTCCGATATCAAAGCGTTTAAAGACGAAAAAGCTGCGCGATTATATGCAGCTCAAATGGGAGGAACTTCCGAGATCGTAGAAAAATACTTCTCTTCAAACGAAAATATTCGTAAAAACAGTAGTGCCAACGCCAAGTATGAAGAAAACACCATTTTCCCGAGGATGTTCTTCAATACGGAACCGGCGAAAATTCAAGGCTACAAAAAATGGTCGGGATACGATGATGAGCCGGGTGAAGGATCAGACGGTTTGCGTATGCCTACTTTCGGTGAAAACATGACGTATTTCTTCAGTTACCAAATCAATTGGATGTACTGGCGATATTTCATGTGGAACTTCTCAGGTCGTCAAAACGATATTCAAGGTCATGGCGATGATATGCGCGGGAACTGGATTTCAGGTTTCTCAGCAATCGACAACCCACGCCTAGGGAACCAAGAAATGGCTCCGACTTATACCACCGAAAACGAAGGACACAACCGCTTCTTCCTATTGCCTTTGGTGCTAGGTCTTATCGGAATGATTTTCCACTTCTACCGCGCACCGAAAGATGCCTTTGTGGTCTTGCTGACTTTCCTTTTCACCGGTTTCATGATTGTGATTTACCTGAATCAAAAACCATTGGAGCCACGTGAACGTGATTATGCCTACGCGGCCTCGTTCTATGCCTTTGCCATGTGGATAGGAATCAGTGTACTGGCATTATACGACGTTTACAAAAACTTCGCGAAGAAAGATTGGCGTGTAATGGGCTTTGTAGCCATGTCGGGTACATTGTTGTTTGCATTCTTTGCCGTATTCGGTGGAATTTCAACATTCGTAACTTGGATTGCTGTATTAGCGATTGCTGCGCTGCTCATGGGACTATTCTTCGGACTCCGAAAAGTGATTCCGAATCATGGTACCGGCGCCGGACTCATCGGTGTTGTAACACTCTTGATTCCATTGTTAATGGCGCAACAAGGTTGGGATGATCACGACAGAAGTAATAAATCTTCAGCGCACGACTTGGCATACAATTACCTGATGTCATGTGCTACCAACAGTATTATCTTCACTGCTGGTGACAACGATACGTTCCCACTTTGGTTCTTACAAGAAGTTGAAGGAAAACGTACCGATGTGCGTGTGTGTAACCTAAGTTTGATGCAAACCGACTGGTACACCGAGCAAATGATGATGAAAGCGTATGATTCTGATCCGCTTCCGATCGATTTCCGCGAAGACCAGATTTTGATGTATGCCGGAAGTACCGATCAGGTATTGTTCTTGCCTTCCTACGAATTGGCACGAAACGGAATCAAACAAGAAACGCTTAAGCACTTATTTGATATCAAACTGAAAAACAATAAAGCCGAATTCGGTAAAGCGTATGATATGTACAAGCAAATCGCTACAGGTGTTCTTGGAACATTGAAAGCAAAAGATGCCGCTTCAGACGTACGTTTACAAGAAATCAAACAACGCTTCACGGTTTCAGCCGATTCGGCCAACTTTGAAATCGTAGATGGAATGACCAACGGAATTCTGGAGATTTTCTCAGGCTTCAGCGGTGGAATGATTGAAGGTGACCAACAAGCACTTCAACAATTGCAAGAAGTAATTCAAACCTGGGAAACCAACTGGGATTACTTGCCGTTGAAAGACGCCTTGGATTTTGTGCGCGACGATAACAACATGATCGAAAATGGCAAAATGATGCTACGTGTATTCCCTTCAAGAGGATTCATTTTACCGATCAATGCATCCAATGCAGTGAAATCGGAAATCATTACCGCCAAACAAAAAGGCGAATGCGAAAAAGAAATGCGCTTCTCTATCGATGGGCAATACTTATCGAAAGAACAAGTGATGATCTTGGATGTATTGGCAAACAACGATTGGAAACGTGCGGTTTACTTCTCAAGTCCTGCAGGATCTGAAGTAGCTATGTCTCTATTGCAAACCGGACACTTACAACAAAACGGTATGGCATGGGAAGTTTCTCCGATTCGCTCTCGTGATGGAATCAACGGTGAACGTATGTACAAACACTTGATGGAAACATATTCGTACGGTAAAATGTCTGATCCGGATGTGTTGACGGATTACTACGCTCGTCGTCAGACAAGTCAATTCCGTTCACAGTTTGCTCAATTGGCCGACTATTACTTGAACAAAGCAATGCAAGAAGAGCAAAACAAGGTTCAGTATACATCTATCGCTGCAAACATGCGTGCAGGAGGTGAGTCACGACGTGCCGATTCATTGATCAACAGCTTGAAAGGTGCCGACGAACGCATTCGCGATTACAAACAACGCGCGATTAAGTTGGTGCACCGTTCGTTGGATGTAATGCCATTGGATAATGTGATTGATTACGGTGAGCCTCAAGGTTCGAAACGTAAAATCAAAGGACCAGACGGAACGGAGTATGTGGCTTACCAAGATGGAACAGTACACGATTATGTAACCATGCTTTACAGAGCAGGCGACAAAAAAGGTGCTGAGAAATTAGGTATGGACGTAGCCGATGACTTGGAAAGCATCATTAATTTCTTCCTCAACAGCGATCCTGATCGTGCAGGAAGAAACATCGAAGACTTCTCTAGTGCAGTTTCTAACTACATGACCATTTACACCATTGTGAATGACCGTGAGTTTGGTGACCCGAACAGCAAGTTGACATCACGTGTGAATAAGATGGTTGACAAATTGTATGGTTCCGAACTTCCGAAATTGTACAAAGCATTGCAAGAGAAAGCAGCTGAAAACGGTGAATCGATGCGAAGAGGAACAGATGGTTATTACACCAACTATTACTTCGAAGTACAAGGTCACATGGATGGAATCGGAATAGAACGCGGTGTGATTGAGGCTCCAATGCCTGCAAATCCGCAACCGACACAACCCGGAGGACAACTCCCTAATCAGGAAATGATACTTCCGGAAACTCCGGCTACAAAATCGGATTCGTTTAGTCAGCAGTAAAAATAATGCTTCGGCTTTTCAGACCTCCACGTTGGATTGATTGGGTATACCCTTCAAGCACGTGGAGGTTTGTTGTTTCTGGGCCTACCGTTTTCTTAACGTTCGACGACGGTCCGCATCCAGACATTACCCCTTTTGTGCTGGAACAATTAGCTGCTTTTAACATGAAAGCCACCTTCTTTTGTGTGGGGGAAAACATGGTGCGTTACCCTGAATTAGTAACTACTATTCTAGAACAAGGTCATCGAATCGGAAATCACACGATGCGTCACACCAAAGGCACTTCGGTATCGAATGTTGATTACATGCAATCGGTACACGATTTCGATCATCACTTTCAAACGGAATTATTTCGACCGCCTTACGGCAAAACCCGCTTTTCGCAACGCAGGCAATTAAAACGACAATTCCGCATTGTTATGTGGTCATGGCTTTCCTATGACTATGACAGTGCAGTTTCGGTAGAAACGATCTTAAAACGCGCTAAGAAGATCAAAAAAGGGGATATCATTGTATTGCACGACAATCCGAAGATCGCCACGCGCCAGCAAACGCTTTTACCACAGTTATTGCAATTGCTTCAACAAAAAGAACTTCAGTCGATTGTTATACCGTCTTCTGTTTCGGGCGTTTGAAAATAGGAACGGTAGAACAGGGCTCCCCATACATAATCGACGAACAAACAGGTTGCACCCGCTGCAAAAACAACGACATCACCGCTTCCGGATTCGGGATATCGGAACAACCCTTGATGATGAGCTTTCCATCTTTAAAATCTTCGGTATTCAGTGCTTGAATGGAATGTGTCATAGCCATTTGTTTGGCATCTTGCAACGAACCGATAGTGATCGTCTTGGCAATTCCGATCAACTTGGAGGAAACAATCATAAAAGCCCAAGAAGGTAAAATTGCATCTACTGTGCAATGCAAGTAAACATGTCGGTTGGAGTAAACACTCCAATCATGTGATGCCAAGAAATCCCTGAATTCCTTTTCTTTCAAGATCAAACCGTTCCACAAGCGTGGAGCAAAATCGAATTCACTCATCTCGGATGGTGCCGGCAAATAGTCAACCAAATCAATTGCAACCAACCCACTATTTTGAACTCTATTTACAATTTCTTCCATAGTACAAAAATAGCAGGTAATTAAAAGACATGCCACAAAATCCTTTCTATAAAGTAACTAAATCGATTTGCGCATTCTTTTTTACAACCAATTGTTTATAAAAAAACTGATATGTGTAATAACAAACGTATTAATACACAAATACCTGTTTAAGAGTTGTAAAAGAAATCAATAAGGTGTTAAATTTGTGTTACTGCTAAACTAAACAACATGAAAAAACGCACTGTTGCGATACTACTCGCAACACTACTACTTGGTGGAATAAGTTATTCCCAAGATTCTTTTCACTCCGGCATCATGCATACGACAGCCTCAGGTGAAGAAACCAATCTCATCAAAATTCATTGTGACGCCTTAACGGATCAAACGTTAATTGATGTCATTCAAACAGAGTTTGCAAAGTATCGTACGGAAATCAAATCAGCAGATTTTGATGCCGTAAATCATAAAATCTTCGTTAAGTATACCAATGCAATTGATGCCAATGTCATTCTTGGTATTTTGGAGCGCATCTATATCAAAGCTTACTACTTGAACACGAGTGGTAATGAGGTACGCTACACAAAAGCAGGTAACGAAACTTTCAAACGCTAACAATTATGAAAAAAGCTCTACTCGTATTGTTAGCTATTGCTGGCATTGGATATTCGAACGCGCAATTATCTTACACATTTACACCAACAACAGGAACTTATACCGCCAATGCATCACCAACTGTATTGCTAGCTAGTGCCGTGGATGATAACATTTCCGCGTCAACTGCAATTGGTTTTAACTTTGTGTTTGGTTGTACTACTTATACCACATTTACTGCTTCATCTAACGGATGGATTGGTTTGGGAGGTGCCGCTTTCTATTCGGAAGCATTTAATGACTTAAATACAACCTTCGACCGTCCAAAGATCGCTCCTTTGTGGGATGACTTAGCAACGGGAGCAACAGGAAATGTCAATTACAAATTGACGGGAACAGCTCCGAACAGGGTGTTGACCGTAGAATGGAAAGAAATGGAATGGCGCTACACGGCAACTGTTTGGGCCTTGTCTTTTCAGTGTAAATTGTACGAAACAAGCAATCGCATCGAGTTCATCTATACTCGAAATGGAAATGCTACGGCTAACACAGACACTCCTGACGCAAGTATCGGTTTAGCTGGTGCCAGTTCAGGACAATTTTATTCGTTAAATGGAACTGGAGCCAGTCCAACAGCCTCTACTGTTACAGAAACAACAACGCTAAATTCTAAACCTGCCAATGGTCAAATTTACCGTTGGGATAACACCAGTGTTTTCTGTACCGGAACTCCAACGGGAGGAACAAGTTCAGCAAGCCCGACTTCAACATCATGTGCAGTATTGACTACCACCCTAACAGGGGCAGGTATGTCAACCGGATGTGGATTGTCTTATCAATGGCAATCTTCACCCAACAACAGCACTTGGACAAACATTGTGGGCGCTAATAGTGTCACTTATGTTGCTACCAACTCAGCTAATACCTATTACAGATTAGTTACTACTTGTTCAGGAAGTGGATTAAGCGCCAACGGAGCAAGTACATTGGTATCATTCACTGGTACATCTCCAGTAAACGACTTACCATGTAACGCAACCGCTATGACATTGGGCATCTCTGCATCGGGAACCAACGAATGTGCAGGAAGTGCTTCAGAACCTGCAGCACCTGCTTGTTGGTGGAATGGTGGTATAAATACAGTTTGGTATTCCATTATTGCACCTGCTTCAGGAACTATGAAAATCAAAACCACGATCTTATCAAGTGGAACGATCTTACAGAATACGCAAATTGCCGTTTATTCAGGAACCTGCGGAAGTTTAACTTATGTAGATTGTAATGATGACGCTCCTGTTTGTGGCGGTTATACTCCATTGAACTCGGAACTTTCATTAACAGGATTAACTCCTGGAGCCACTTACTTCATTGTGGTAGATGGATATTATGATCAAGTTGGTCAATTTGAGTTATTGGCTATTGATGGATCTTCAAGCTTCCCACTTGTACCTGGTCAAGACTGTGGAATTTCATTCCCGGTTTGTAACTCTACTATGACAATCGGTAACCCTGGTTATCAATCAATCGGTGGACAATGTGATAATACTGGGGCTGCTGCTTCGGAATGTACGAGTGGTGAAGCCAATGCAGTTTGGTACAACATGACTATCGGTAGTGCAGGGACGCTCAACTTTGATATTATCCCGAACGATTACGGAAATCCGAATCCGATTACTAGTCAGGCAAATGCCGGTTATACTACAACCGGAGATGAAACCGATTATGACTGGGTATTGTGGAAATTGACAGGATCAGCTTCTACCACTTGTGCTTTGATCATGAGCAGTGGTGGTAACGCTTCATCGGCTTGTAACTTTAGCTACTTGGGTGTGACCGGCTGTAGTACTTCCGGAAATGCTCCTGCAACTTACGGAACCGGTTTTGATGCCGCGTATGAAGTAGGTCCGGCAGTAGTTGCAGGTGAAACGTATGTACTAGCAATTCACAACTTCTCGAATTCAACATCCGGATTTACCTTACAATTCCCATCATCAGGTTCTCCTGTAGCATTTACACCAACAACAACACTTTATTGGACTGGTGGTGCCAACACAACAAGTGCTACTACTTCCAGTAACTGGGGAGGTTGCGGTATCCCAACTTGCGGATTGAATGCGGTGGTTACAGCAGCATCGTCTTTCCAACCTGTATTAACTCCGGGTTCATACAACGTGAATGACATTACGATCAATGCAGGTTCTACCTTGACCATTCAATCAGGAGCGACATTGAACGTGTGTGGTAACTTCACCAACAATGGAAACTTGGTTTGTCAAGCAGGATCTACAGTTGTATTTGTAGGTTCAGGAACACAAACCATTTCAGGATCATTGGTAGGTGTAGACGGATTCCACCACATGACGGTGAACAAATCTACAGGTACTGTAGTTGCAGCGAATAACATCGATATCAAGGGGAATTTCCTTACGAATAACGGAACAAGTATCTTCAACTCAAACAACAAGTACATCAAAGTAGGTGGAAACTTTACCAACAACAACGGAAATACTACCTATACAACTACAGGTACTACCGGAACATTGGAATTCTTCGGTTCAGCAGCGCAAACCTATAACCAAGGAGCATCTCAATTGGATTTGAACTTTGTGGTCATGAATCATACAGGTCCGGGAGTAGACTTGGCAACCAATATGTTTATCAAAGCAACTACCGGTTCATTGACGCTTACCGCTGGGAAAATCAATACCGCTGCATTTAGAGTAGATGTTGCGAACGGAACTCCTGCTTGTGTTACTGTAGGAAATACGACCAGTTACGTAAACGGAAACTTGTACCGTACGTTGAGTGGAGCAGCCGGGTCATACGATTTCCCTCTGGGAACTTCAACTTTGTATGAACGCGCAAACATCAACTTTACTACAGCTACAACGATTCCTCGTTTACAGAGCCGTTTCGATAGCTGGGGAACACCAGCCAACCACATCAACGGTATGTCGGAATGTGCTACCACTTACAATGTATTAGATGAAAATATGGGCTTCTGGACGATCAATGCTTCAGCCAACCCAACAAGTGGTACTTATAATACAACACTCTATTGCACCGGAGCTACCAATACAGCAGGTGTAGCAGCTTGGACGGTTGAAAAATCGCAAAACAGCGGTGTTTCATGGATTTTGAACGGAACGTGTGACCCAACATCTACGGCAGCAATTGTGAAACGTAATGGAATGAATGGTTTCAGTTTGTTTGCAGCAGCGCAAGCCACTACCCCACTTCCGGTTGAATTGTTAGGATTCTATGGATATGAAGATGAGCGTATCAATTACTTGAAATGGACTACTGCTTCTGAGATCAATACCGATTTCTTTGCTGTTGAACGCTCTAAAAACGGAAGCGATTTCTACGCAATTCAACAAGTAGAAGCTGCTACTAACAGTAATCAAATCATCAACTACAATGCATCGGATGAGAAACCGTATTATCCGGTAACTTACTACCGCGTGAAACAAGTTGATTTGAATGGTGATTATTATTACACACCGATTATTGCGATCGAAAGTTCTTCAGAAGAACCATTGACAGTTCACCAAGTTTATCCAAATCCGACAAAAGAAAAATTGTTTGTTGAATTCTCTTTGGAGAAATCAGAACATGCGGTGATTGCAATTACCGATATTTCAGGTAAAGTGATCCACCAAGTAGATTTGGATTGTGCAACTAGCAACGTTGTTGAATTCAACAGCAAACAATGGTTGCCGGGTATGTACTTAATTCGCATTACAACAGATTCTGGATTAACAACCATGAGTCGTGTAGAAAAACTGTAACCTTCAAAGAACCGATTATACGAAAAGAGTCCGCAAATGTGGGCTCTTTTTTTTATGCAATGTAGTTTCGAGAAACCGGTCTATTTGATTCAAAATTGATCCTTTAACATTTTTTTGTTGTTTTGTGATTGCTTAGCACCTACTTTTGGAAGTACGAAACCCAACGGTATGAAAACAGCATCTTACTTCGTCATTGCATTGCTTATGGTCTCTGCTTCTTGCGGAGAATCCGGACAAAAGAAAATCATCTCAGTTGAGAAAAAAGAAGTCCTCAAGCAACCCGTTCAAGTAGCCGCCAATCGTGAAATGGCTATCGAAGTGGAAGGAATGAGTTGTGAACATGCTTGCGGAGGTGCTATTCGCATGGCGTTGAAAGAAACCGGTGCTGTGGATCGTTGTTCGTTTGATTTCAAAGAAGATCGTGCAAAGAACACTGCTTTCATTACGTTTGATAAAGACAAAATTTCGGCAGACAAGATCATTTCGATTATCGAAAAAGTGAACAACAAGCAATTCACAACCTCGAACCCAACCACCAAAACCTTGGATAAAACAGAGGAAGAATCGACAAAAGCAACAACTACTTCCAATGAAACGTCTTCTTTGCTCAAGAATACAAGCATTGAAGAAGTAAGCGAATACGCAACTGAAGACGCTTCTATTGAATTCCCAAGTCTTATTGAGCTTTTTTCAACCCTTGTTTCGTTATAACGGAACGCAGAAACTTCGTAGCTTTGACGCATGAAATTGTTTCATCGCATTCTTGGAGAGGGACAACCCTTATTAATCCTTCACGGTTTATTCGGTCATTCAGACAATTGGCAAACTCACGCTAAAAAACTAGCTGAATATTATCAGGTTGTTTTGATCGATCAGCGAAATCACGGACATTCCGATTGGAGCGAAGAATTCTCGTATGATCTATTGGCGGAAGATTTGCACGAACTCATTACCGAATTGGGTTTACAAAAAATCATTTTGTTGGGTCACTCGATGGGTGGAAAAACAGCCATGCGTTATGCACAAATGCATCCCGAATTGCTAGAAAAACTCATTGTGGTTGACATGGGAGTGAAAGCGTATCCGCCACACCACACCGATATTCTGGAAGGACTGAGTAAAGTCGATTTAGCTATTGTGAAAAGCAGAAGCGAAGTTGAAGCCATTTTATTGCCGTTTGTTCCCGTTGATGGAACGCGTCAGTTTCTGATGAAAAACCTGTATTGGAAAGATAAAACACAGCTAGCCTGGCGCATGAACGTCCCGGTTTTGGAACGCGAAATGGAAGCAATCTTAGCAGCCATCCCGGATGATGAAGTACTGATTCAAACCTTGTTTATTCGCGGGGCACTCTCCAATTACATTCTCGACGAAGACATTCCCGACCTGGAAGATCAATTCCCCGATTCGGATGTGATCACTGTTCCCAACGCCGGTCACTGGGTTCATGCCGAAGCGCCGGAGGTTTTTGTTAATGCGGTGCTGGAGTTTTGTTTGCGGTAGATGATTTTTTACCGAAACGGTAACCTAGGCTGAGGCCAATTTCGTTGGCGACATAATCACTTAGTAATCCAAAAGAGTGTACGGCATAAAACGGCTCTTCATTCGTTTGAATAGATCCGCCATCACTAGAACCGCTCAACATGGTGTTGGTGATACGAGGATTCTTATAAAAGCTAAGACCAAACTGTACCTCGGCATAAAAATGCGGCAGGAAATAAAACCGCGATTTGGCCATTATATTCCAATACACATAACAGTCTAACGCAATCGCAACATCAGGAATCGAATGATTATTCGGGAAAGGATTGGTGGTTGTTTCTGTATAATTGGATTCGGTTTCAGATACCAGCCAATCTGTTTGCACTGAAGCTCCAATTAATAAATTGATACGCTCTCTATGATGGATTACATAATCTAAACCGATTCTACATCCGACATATCGTAATGCCACATCTACCGAACGTTTAGTGTTGTATGATCCATTGACGCTACCGAACGAACCTTGTTTGTTGGTAATCCAACTTGATTTGAGCGATTCATTGAACGAAGTACTTGTTATAGCCGAATGGACATAAAAACCTTTTAATTGCCACGAACCTCCAACTCCCCAATTTGCATAAGTTGTAAACGGTTCATCTAAGTGAGAGAAAAACCGATTTGAATTGCGCTGTACAACAGTAAAGACGCCGAATTGCGCAAAAGCACTTGAAAACAGGAACGAAAAGGCGACTATAAAGAGGATGGTTCTGATCATTTCACAATTATGATGCGCTTACCTGAAATGGTTGGAAAGACCATACATTCATTCGACAACTGCCTTAAGGTAGTTTAAAGGAAATTGGTATATTAAACAATGAATTCACCGGTTCCCCATTGATTTTACCCGGCGTCCAATTGGGCATCGCCTTTGTCAAGCGAATCGCTTCTTTATCACATTCAGGGCAATCAGGAATACCCCTTATCACTTTTACATTAGAGATATTCCCCTTAGCGCTAACAATAAACTGTAGGTAGCATTTTCCTTCAATTCCAAGCTCAAGTGCAGTTTCAGGATACATTAGATTGGCTTTCATATATTCTTTTAATTTGGCTATTCCTCCCGGAAAATCTGCAGATTCATCCACAAGGGAATAAACTTCATCTCTTCTATCGGGTTCCGGCATCGGTATCACTTCTTCGCCAAAGTCAATGAACTCTTCGTTTATCATCTCTTGACTAAGAGGGTTATCTGGAAACACATCCGGAAAAGTGCGGAAATAATTGTCGTTAAATCCTTTCGGTCCTTTATTGACAAAGGCACTTCTCGCCAATTGCTTCTGCTGGTGAAGGTAATCGATCTTATTATTAAGGTCAGTTGTAAACGCATCCAATTTTTCACTCGCACGTAATAGCTCATCCCTTTTGCTTTCCAATTGCGGCAAGTTGCTTAAAAGATTTGAATTCACGGTTTGAACAAAAACAATCGTTTGCTTGATTTCGGATATAGAACCTGCAAGCAACTCATTTTGCTCTTTGTTCGACAAATCGTCTAAACGCAGTTCAAATGTCTTTTTTTCTACTTTTTTAATTCCATTTTGGGGACTTATCGTTTCTTCCAAGAGTTTGAAATTGTAGGGGATTTTAATCGTATCGAGCGTTTGAAAATTGATGGCCATACTTTTGGCAATTCCAAGCAACTCCAATTTTCGGTAAAGTGACAATACTTCCTCGCGTGCATTTCGCTCCTCATCTGTCTTTTTAAAAAAACCGTTCCTGACTTTCATAAATACATGAGCGGTCATCATATAGACATCATCAAGAGAATCATTTATGCGAAGAATGGAATCGTATGACCTGAGCACTGAAGCATGCTCCAATTTTAAAGCACTATTGATTTTTCGTGCACTCTGCCCTATTCCAGCAAATGGAACAAGGATTAGCAAAAAAAGGATTGTTTATTTCCGCATGCGATTTCTATGTCAGGTGAGTTATTCAGATAACTGAAACAAAACAGGTAAGTTAAAGGTAGAGTTTACTGGTTGTCCGGCAATTTTTCCTGGAATCCATTTCGGCATAGATTTCACCATTCGAATTGCTTCTTCGTCGCACTCAATACAGTCGGGCACTCCTCTTCTGATAGTCACGTCTGAAATGCTCCCATCCACATCCACTGCAAACTGGAGGAAACATTTCCCTTGTATACCCATTTCCTTTACCTTATCCGGCATTCTCAAATTAGCAACAATAAATTCTTTCAATTTGGCCATTCCTCCCGGAAATTCGGCAGATTCATCCACAAGGGAATAAACTTCATCTCTTCTAACGGGTTCCGGCAATGGCATCACTCCCTCGTCATAGTCAATGATCTCGTAGTTTGTCATCTCTTGACTAAGAGGGTTATCGGGAAAAACATCCGGAAAAGTCCGGAAATAATTGTCGTTAAATCCTTTCGGTCCTTTTTGGGCAAACTTGTTTTTTGCTGTTTGCAGTTGTACTTCTAAGTAATTAATATAGCTTTTTAGATCTTGCGCTACTACATTCCACCTATCTGCTACATTCACGAGGCGATCAACATCAACTTTAATCCGAGGAATTGCGGTTATGAGCTTCGAATTCATTGTTTGAGCTTCATCGATCACTTGCTTCATTTCAGTGATTATCGTTATTAGCAATTCATTTTGCTCTCGGACGGATAAATCATCCATCTCTAACTCAAAAGAACGTTTATTCAGCCTATTAAGACCTTCATACTTCAACGAGATTTCCTTAAGTATTTTCAACTCTTCAGGAACTATGATCGTATCAAATGTTTGATAAGTAATCGTAAAAGATTGGTTTATCCCCAATAATTCAGCAGTTTGGTAAAGTTTCTGCGCTTCCTCTTTTGCGCTTCTTACCTCACTCAGTTTAGAGGAATAAAAAATCCATGATTCTTTGCAATCATTCCCTATCGCATCGCAAACTACCGCTAGGGAATCATAAGTTTGGAAAGCCGAAGCATATTCCCGTTGCTTTGAAGCGTACGCTTGTTTCAACAACTTATTGGTTTTTCGCGCACTCTGAGCCATTCCAACAAACGGAAGCACAAAAAACAAGAGTAAAAAGATTGATTTCGGCATGTTGGTAAAGCTTTATTGTTATGTCAGATGTGCTGTGGGGTCGCGATTAATCACAACCCTACAGTACACAACAAAAATCTAGTTTTGATCCAATTTCTTTACCATCGTCAGAATAGTAGCAATTCCCACCAATTGCTCATCGGTATCGTCTAACATTTCCACTAACCATTTCACCACTCCGCGTTGGATCAATGTTTTCGGATCGTCTTCGTTTGGTGTAACATCAGAACTTATTTTCTCTTTGCATGTGAATCGAATATGGATTTTCGTGCCTGCATAGACAGGTTTGGTAAAGCGCAATTCATCGATACCGTAATTCAACAATACCGGATTAATCACGTAACTATCCACAAACAAACCTGCTGAAATGCTCATAATAAAGTACCCGTGCGCTACCTGCTCATCAAACATGGTACCCTCAAAATTCGTATCGCGTTTGTGCGCATAGAAATTATCTCCACTCAACGCGGCAAAAGCATCTATATCTTCGGATGTAATCAATCTACTTTCAGTAATCAATTGATCCCCCACATTCAATTCTTCAAAATGCTTCTTGAACGGATGAATAGAATCAATCTTTCCAGCTGCACCTTGTTGGTATTGCTGCGTAATCTCGGTAATCGTAGTTGGGTGACCTTGAATGGCAGTTCGCTGCAAATAATGCAACACTCCTCGTTTTCCACCCATTTCTTCACCGCCTCCGGCTCTACCCGGACCACCATGCGTTAATAGAGGCATCGGAGAACCATGTCCCGTACTTTCTTTGGCGCAATCTTTATTCAATACCATGATTCGACCGTTCATGCAAGCAGCTTCCACCACAAACTCACGCGCTTCTTTATCGTCGGCAGTAATAATGGAAGTCACCAACGAACCTTTCCCCATTTTGGTCAATTCAATGGCATCATCCAATGTTTTGTATGGCATAATGGTTGAAACCGGGCCGAAAGCCTCGATGGTGTGAACATCCTGTTTGTCAAACGGCTCGTCGTTGCGGAATAAAATCGGAGAGAAGAACGCCCCTTTATCTTTATCCGCTCCCACTACATCAAACACATCCAAATTTCCGAAAACCATTTGCTGCGATAAAGCCAATTGTTCAACCGAAGCACGTACACGATCAACCTGCAAACGCGACACAAGCGACCCCATACGCACACCTTCTACTGAAGGATCTCCGATTTTGGTCGACGACAAACGTGCCGAAACAGCCTGTTGTACTTCTTCCAGGTAATTCTCCGGCACCATAATTCGGCGCACAGCCGTACATTTTTGACCGGCTTTCACTGTGATTTCTTTGGTTACTTCTTTCACAAACAGGTCAAACTCTTCCGTTCCAGGAGCAGCTTTCATTCCAAGTACCATGGCATTCAACGAATCTGCTTCGAGGTTAAACGGCACCGATTCCTCAATCAATCGTGGATGCGCTTTCAGTTTTCTTCCGGTATGTGCACTTCCGGTAAACGTCACTACATCTTGAGACGTTACGTGATCTATGATACCACGACCGAAACCGCTTACCAATTGCAAGGCACCTTCCGGTAAAATCTTCGAATCAATGATATCTTTCACCATCACTTCGGTAAGAAAGCTCGTTGCTTCGGAAGGTTTCACTACCGCAGGAACTCCGGCCATCAAGTTCACCGCAATTTTCTCCAGCATTCCCCAAATAGGGAAGTTGAACGCATTGATGTGAATAGCAACACCTTGCTTAGGCACCATGATGTGATGTCCGATAAACGAACCGCCTTTCGACAACGGTGCAGCTGTTCCATCAACATAATAAGGTAAATCGGGAAATTGACGTCTCAACGAAGCATTGGCAAACAAGTTCCCGATCCCGCCCTCGATGTCAATCCACGAATCGACTTTGGTAGCTCCGGTC
>Ga0302296_1000254_pt1 | contig 47185 bp, 22 predicted proteins | sample III_Fen_N3_1_FD_194546 | JGI IMG/M metagenome (GOLD analysis project Ga0302296, IMG submission 194546) | Peat permafrost microbial communities from Stordalen Mire near Abisko, Sweden - III_Fen_N3_1 | ecosystem: Environmental > Terrestrial > Soil > Wetlands > Permafrost | place: Sweden: Abisko... | reverse complement strand
CTGGACTATATTCTGCTGTTCCAGTATTATCTCCAATTGGAAATGTAAATGCTGCATTTGCACCTGTTGTAAACCATCTTTTTAGATTACCAGAAGCACTTGTTGTAATCATTTTGGTTGCAGATGGTGTTCCTCCGATTGATTGTATTTGTAAATCGGAATTTACAATTGTAAGTAAACCTGTGGTTAACTGTGTTATTCCTGTTACATTTATTTCTTGATCTCCTAGTATTACACCACCAGCTCTATTCATTGTTAGAGCTGAAATAGTTACTGGAGCAGAAGTAAATAATCCATTTGGGATTGTTGCAGAAGTTGCATTTGTATTAAAAGTAATTGAACCAGTTGTCCCAATTGTTAGTGTTCCTCCTCCAATAGGTCGAACAAATGGAATATTTCCAGAAGTAGTAAATAGCAAATTGTTATTATCCAGGATACCTTTAGTTAGCGTTAAAGTGCCACTTAGTGAAATAGGTTGTGATAATTGTAATGCATTATCTCTATTAATTATTATGTTGAGTAAAGCAGCTGTTGCTGTAGTAAATGTTCCTAGGGGAATAGTAAATGCTGCTCCTGAAGTATTACCTGTCGATCCAAACGCTAAAGAAGAACTTGTTGTTGTCGTTATTGTTCCTCCAGTTTTTACAATAGGGGTATTCGATAAATGGAATGAAAGTGTTCCTGATCCTATTGCAAAAGCCCCATTTCCAAGAATAATTGAACCTCTTAATAAAATATTTTGCCCCGCAGACATTGTTACAGATGAAGTTGTATTTACTGTAATATTATTTAATTCAGTTGGAGTTAGTGTAAGCGATCCAGATGGTATTGTTAAGGCAGTAGTATTTTGGAAGACAATCGATGCCCCTGTTAGCGTTGAAAGGGTTCCCGTTTGTGTTGTGCCATTTCTAGCAATAGTACCATTTATATATATAGCATTATTTTGTAAATTAAATATGCCAGATAATAATGTTAAACTTGTTCCTACTGTTATTGCTGATTTATTTAATAATACTCCGCTTCCTACCGTATTATTTGTTGTTAATGTAGCAATTGTTCCATCCGAAGATCCTAATAATTCATTTCCAGTTGTAATAGTTCCGCTCGCATTATTGTACCTAATGTTACATGTTACTCCAGTCAAATTCCAAGTAGGCACTGCTTGTAAGGAACCATTTGTTCTTGTTATACTTAATGTGCTTCCAGTATTTGTACCTAAAGTTAATATACCAATTCCACTTGTATTTAAAGATCCATTTGTAAGATTATAAGCTGTTTGAATCGTTAAAGGTGATTGTAAGTAGACAGAAGGTGAAGCTCCCGAAGTATTATCAATATTTAAATTCAAAAGACAACCTGCTATTCCTGATGTATAAGAACCAGAACCTGAGATGACTTGTTGAGTTGTGCCATTAAGTATTAATGTAGAATTTGTTGCAGCGGAATTAATTACACCATTATTTACTAGATTACCTTTTACATACATCGAAAGTCCGTTTAGTTGAAGTTCGGAGCCACTATAGATTGAGTCTATAGTACCTCCCCAATAAGCATTCCCACCAATGAATTTTACATGTCTGTTTGTTATTTGTGTCCCATTGCCATAAGCTCCAGTGTTTAAAATAATATTTCCTAAATAATAAGTACCAATATTATCTGTTCTAAAATCAAAACCATCGGTAGTTTTAGCTTGAGAGTTACTAATTCCATCACCAAATTGAATTGTACTTCCAATAAAGTTGTCAGCAGCACTTAATGTCCATAATAAAAGGGTAGCATTTCCATCAATAGTTGGATTATTTGAAGGGTCAACTATCGTTAATTTCCCACCAGACAAATTAATTACACCTCTTAAATCTACAACATGAACTGCTGTATTAATATCATCTCCACCATCAACTGTTCGTTGACAATCCACTATTATATTTCCAGCAGACATTGTTAATGTACCACTTCCATTATTATTAATTCCACCATACAATTTAACAGTTGCATTAGTACCATCTACTATTAAGGCACTCGTTGCAGCAGTTAGAGCGAGTCTGTCATTTCCACTTCCATATTCAAATGTTCCAGCTGTTACTTGTAAAATTCCATTAAGGGTTGGTGTACCTGGACTTTTTGTTATTCCTGCACCAACACAAGAAATCGAAGCACTTGGGTCGTTTATCCACAACTTGCTAGTAGCAGAACAAATTGTAACCGATCCATAATAGGGAGTTAAAACTGTTGCACTCGATATTTTAAGTGTTCCATTTGTTAAAACTAAATACGAAGTAGCTGTTACAGTAGGAGCTTGTTGTGAAATCGGTCTATTAATATCTAATACTAAAGTATTATCCACACCTTTATTTAAGGTAATTATATTGAATTTACATGTAGAGCTTAGTACTGAACCTGATATGGTTGAATTTGAAGTACCACTAAAAGTAATATTACAAATTTGTAATGCTGTATTATATAAACTAAAAGATCCATTTACAATTAAATTGCCTAAAAGTGTAAGAGTATGTGTAGTATTAAATGCGCCAACAGTAAATGAACTACCTAAATCTACTTGAATATCTCCATTAACGGTTAATGCTCTTGCAGTTGTATTATTACCTAAAGTTAATGTTGCACTATTTGAGAGAAGTAGATTTCCAGTAATTACTATTGGACTTCCTCCTATAGTTGTTGTACTTCCAGAAATTTCTAAATTATTGAAATTACATTGATTAGTTATTAGTTGCGTTGTACCAGTAAGTTTTATAGTCCCAGATGAATTATGTGTTCCTAATGAATTTCCTGTCCAGTTTCCAACAACAGTATGAGTAAAAGATCCTGTATTAAAAGTAGTATTTGCTCCAATAGTAACATTGCCTTGTATATCTAAAGTAAAGTTTGGTGTTAATGAAGTTATTCCTCCTAGGTTAATAGAATTAAATTGACATAATATTGGAGTTCCCTCTATTGTTTGAGATGCATTATTATAAAAATTAATATTTGCAACTTGACCAGTTGAATTGTTTAAATCAAAAGTACCATTTACTATTAAGTTTCCATAAAGATTTATTATATGTGTAGCAGTATAATTGCCAACAGTAACATATCCTCCATTATCAACTTGAATATCTTCTTCGACCTGAACTGTTCTTGCAGTTGAATTCGAACCTATTGTTAAAGTACCACCTGCATTTACTGTTATATGATATGCATCAATATTTTGATCAACAGTAATAGCATCTCCACTTTGAATTATAAACGTATTGATTCCACTTGTAAAATCAGTTGCAAATTGTGCTGCTGTGCCTCCACTAGGTAATGTTTTCCAATTTGATAGAGTCCCAAAAGTTGGACTACTGTTTTGTGAATAAAACGTATTTCCACTTGTCCAAGTTATAAGCGAACCTGGAATTCCATTATCAATTTCAAATGTCTGACCAGAAAGAGGTCCCGATGCTCCTGCAAAATTTATAATTCCAGTTCCAGTTGTCTTTCGAACATTTTTTGGTGGTCCATTATTAAACATAACTAATGTTGGAGATACATTTAAATTGTAATCGTCAAAATTAATATATTCAGTTCCTGTTCCATTTGAAAAAGTACCATTACTCAAATTGTTTAAAATGGCACCATTACTTATGGTTAAATGACAATTATCGAATTCGTAATATCGAGCCGATAATGTTGCTGATGAAGAATTTTGAATAAATGAAAAAGCATCAGTACTTGAACCATTAATGGTAATTAATGCAACCGTTGATGTTGTTCCGACAAAAGTACAGGTACCTAAATTTGTTATGATTTTACCATTAGCTACTTTAAGAGTTGCATTTCCATTAACGGTAAAAGTAGCTCCATTTGCGATGGTTATATCCGAATTTGTTGTTAAAACTCTTGCATTTAAAGAAAATGCTCCTGTACTAATAATTAAGATTCCATTAATTGTGAAATTACTGTTTAAATATAATGTTCCAGCAGTTTTTGCTACTTCAATTGTATTTGCGGAACCAGTTCCACTTATATATTGTGGATTTAATGAACCTGTTATATATAATTTACCACCTCCTACATGTGAACCATTTATTATTATAGACCCATTACAATTTATTATTTTTCCATTATCATCAAATATATTATTTGCATTAACAGTAAATGTTCCATTTATTGTTAATGAATTAATTGCAGTTTTTGTAACAGCTGGTGCTGATGCAGATGTAAGTGTTACATTTGAATAAATTGGTTTTTCAGAAATAAATTGTCCAATTTTAGAATTATACGTTACAGTACTTCCTGCATTTAAAGTGATATTTGAACTTATATAGTTTGTTGGAAATAGTGTAGCTGTTATTGCTGAGCCTAAAGTAAGTCCAGTTCCGCTTGCTTGAGTTAATAATCCAGATCCATTACCTGTAATTTGAAATCCACCATCATTTACTGTACCTGCATTTATTGTTAAATCTTTATTTATAGTTACTGCATTTGATAAAGTATGTGTACCTGTACCATTAAATGTTAAACTACCATAAGATGTAGTAATTGCTGGAATAGTATAATTGCCATTCGATGAATATATAACAGACGAGTTGTTGTCAAAAACAGGGCTTAAAGTTGGAAACCATGGCGATGCAGTTCTTGCAGTTGTATAAGATGCTCCCGAAGCTAACGTAAGTGCTCCACCAAGACCCGTAATCGTAAAACCACCATCATTAAAATCAACGCCAGTTCCAATAGATAAGCTTGAGTTAACGATTATATTTGCTTGAAGAGTTTTGCTTCCTGAACCTGATAATATTAAATTTTTATATCCACTTACTGGTGCCGAAATTGTTTGAGATATTGTACCATTATATTCTATTATAGATGTTGGAGATAATGTTATTGGAGTTACTGGACTAAATGTGTCACCAATCCTTAGTTTTCCATTACTAGTTATCTTTAATGTGTTTTGAGTCGCAGCCGACATCGTAAAGCTACCAGAAATATTTAATTCCCCAGTCGAAATTATTATGTTTTGAGTTTTTGAGCCATCAGAAGTTGTAATCATCGATAACGAACTACAATTTAATATTCCCGACGAAATATCTAGATTGTTTGATGTAGAAAGTGCATTTGGTATAGAAAAAGATACAGAACCATTAATATTTAAAGTATATGCACCTGTAAATGTTAAACTTGTTGAATTGTCAACAGCAGAAATTACTAAACTAGATATTGGTTGTGGAATTGGTTGATCTATAGTTATAATGGTATTATCGCTTATTGTTACATTGCCACCAGAATTAATTGTTTGACCTGGAAACTCTGTCGCAGCACTCCAGGGTGCAACTCCATCATATACTTCCCAATTCGAAACGTTTGTCCACGTTCCGTTCGAAATCGATCTGTAGTCACCTAAAACCTGACTAAATAAACGAGCATTTGTTAATAAAATCAATATGATTAACCATCCCCCTTTGTACAATACCTTCATAAGTTATTCTTTATTTTGTACGACTCCCCAATTTCATTTTAATTATATTTTTATTCAATATAATCTATTTGTGATTTAATAATTATCCCCATGCAAATATACGAAAGTATAGTACAAAGGTTGCGTTTTTTTGAGTAAAAAAACACAATACAATACTACATACAAAGTATTGGTTTATAGTCCTTAATTCTATTGGCTTTGATTATAAAATAATGATTAATGATTAACGCTTTTTGAACAGATAAAACGGTATAATTAATAGTTTTTTGTAAGTTTACTAAGTAATAATTTATAAATAACCTATGAAAAAGATAGTATATGTTTTTTTAGCTGATGGTTTTGAAGAAATCGAAGCTTTAACTCCAGTTGATATTCTTCGACGAGCTGGACTAAATGTTATAATGGTTTCAACAACCCCAAAAAGTTTTGTTATAGGGGCAAGAAATATTGAAGTAAAATCTGATCTTTTATTTGAAGCAGCAAATTTTGATGATGCTGATTTGTTACTGTTGCCAGGAGGTCCAGGTACTGATAGTTTAAATGCTCATCAAGGATTGAAAAATACTGTTGATATACATGTAAAGAAAGGAAAATTGGTAGCTGCTATTTGTGCCGCACCTAAAATACTTGGTGGTCTGGGTTTGCTCGATGGGAAATGTGCAACATGTTACCCAGGAGTTGAAAAATATTTAGGTTCTGCAACCTTTGTTCCTGCTCCTGTTGTTGAAGATGGAATGATTATTACAGCAAATGGAGTAGGGGCAGCTTTAGAGTTTTCATTGTTATTAGTAAAACGTTTAATTGGCGAAAAAGAAGCAAAGGAACTTGCAGGGAAGATTATGGCTAAATAAAATGTATTAAGTATTGCCCTTCAACAAAGCTCAACGTTCCAAAACACATCGTCGACGATCAAAAAGTTTACGTTGACTATTTGGAAATGATGGTTAATGATGTAAAAGTATTCATCGACGATGTAAAAATGATCGTAGGCCTATTCATTTAATTGGCTCGCCTATCTGTAGTTAGGTCGTAGGTGGTTGCCCCCCCTATTAAGAAAAAAGGCTGATAAATTTCTTTACCAGCCTTTCGTATTATTTCTCTTAATCTTATCGTAACAAGGTTATATAGCCTTTTTTCTCTTGAACTACATCTTTCGAATCTTTAAAACGAATTGTCCAAGCATAAGTATCTGGATCTTGTGGACGACCATTAAAATTGCCATCCCAACCCTTTGTTATTTCATTAGTTTTATAAACTAATTGCCCCCAACGGTTGTAAATATTTATTTCTAAAAATTCTTTTACACCCCAACCTCTTGGAATAACTAAGTCGTTACTTCCATCCTTATTTGGTGTAAATGCTGATGGTAGTCCAACTTCAGTCTCAACTATTACTTTAAATTGTAAAGTGTCATCAATAACAAAACAATTGTTAGCATCAGACATTGTAACGATGTACGTTAAATCTTTGTCTTCGCCTACAGTTATTGTTGGGTTTGGACAATTGTCGCAACTAAGCCAAGTAGAGGGCGTCCATTTATAGGTTACATTCGTTAATGTATCTGTATTGTTTAATCCGTATGTTGTGAATGTAAATAATTCGTTTTTAGGTTTAGTTAAAAGGATTTGGTTTGGCTTATTATAAGGCATATAAATTAAAAAGTTGTTAGGAGCTCCTTTATATTCTGGGCGTTGTTGTACTCTAATAGTAATTGCCGTATCGCCTATACAAGGAGAATCTCCAGTATTTACAGTTACATATTTACCCGAAATAATATATTTAGTCGTTTTATCTGGTTTTAAAACAGCCGTTAAATTATCTGAACTGAGTGATACTATCGATGAGTCTGTTTTCCAGCTAGTAATTACAGTTCCAATTCCTGGTTTTAGTGTTTTATTTACAATAGCGCCTTCACAAATTAATGTGTCGAATGGAGGTATTTCGGGTGTTTTGTAGGTTGTAATCGTTTTAGTTATAGCATCGTTACATTTCGCACCTTTAATGCTTAATGTTACATTTACTTTTGTATCTGCATTTGTAAACGAATGGATAGGTGATGTAGTAATATCGGTTGTTCCATCACCAAAATCCCAAGCGTACGATAAAGCTCCTTGCGATTTATTTAATAAACTCACAGAATAAGGAATACATCCTATTGTTGTTTTATCATTTAAACCACGATCGAAATCGGCCATTACTCTTTGTAAGGTAATTACAGTATCATCGTAACTATTGCAGCCATTATTAACTACAAAAGAAACTTGTGCCGTACCATCGTAAACATTGTCGAAAGCATGACTTACATTGAAATTTACGGTATCTGTTTCTCCTCCAAAGGTCCAAGTATGCTTGTAACGAGCTAAGTTTAAAGTGTCTTTTAATCCAAAATTTATAACTTCTTTTATACAAACATCGCTTTTATCGTTTGTGATTTCGAATTTTGAAGATGGAATTGTATGAATCATTTCTGCTGTATCTGTTTTACATCCTTCATAATCCGAATTTGAGACTAATCGAATTACGTGATCTCCAAATCCGTAAAAAGTAAAGTTTGCAGTAGATATGCCACCTTTATATTTAGTTTCCTTTGTTTCTTTATATGTTTCTTGCCATTGTAAAAACGTATATCTACTGGCGTAAGCTGTATTTACCTTTATAAATGCATATCTACAACTATCTGGATTTCCTGATGCATCGACAAAGCTAAAATTCGCTCTTGCATCTTTTATATCTGTAGTATAATTCGAATCTAAACTTTTACAAACATTTGTCGAAGGTGCTGTTTTGTAGGCTGTAACTTTTACTTTTGGATTTGTAATTTCGCTAGTATAGGTATGCTTTGCTGTAAACCAATTGGTTACTAGTGTTGCTCCATCGCCAAAATCCCAACGAAAACTGTCGACGGTAGCAGTATATTGGTTTCCCATTAAAGAATCGACATGGAAAGTTGCTAAAGCTTTATTGTCAATTAAACATATTTTACCTACTGGAATTATTTTAGCAGGTGGTACAAATGGTTTAACACCATTTGGATTCGTATACGTATTTGTACATCCTAAACTATCGGTTACTTTTAGGCTTACAGTATACATTTTGTCGTCGTGGTAAATGTCCGAAACCTTAAGTCTATTACCTGTAAGAAATTGTGCGGTATCTCCACCTGTTGTCCATTCGCGACTTACAATTGTACTGAAGTACTTTGTCGATGCATCGGTAAATGGGACAGTTATAGGTAAACAATCTGTAATTGGTGGTACAGTAAAATTAGCAGTTGGTTGATAAACTCTAAAGGTGAAAGTAGTATCGTCGGTACAATTATTTAAATCGGTTATCTTATAATAAAGTTGGTTTATTCCTTTTTGATTTAAAGAAAGCGTTTCGAATACAATATTTCCGTCTGGTACTGATCGGTGAAAAAGCAAATGAGAGAATGTATCGAATTCTGGACTTTTATGCCTATGAGGACCACCAGTCTGATAATCATCGGTTGCATCGATTGTTCCATCTGGATATTTTAAAGACCATTCGTGAGATGTAATATAACCAATATCATTTAATCCAACATCCGATAATAGTTGAGTAGCATTAAGGCAAGGAGTTGTATCTGGTATACTTAATACAGCTTTGGGTTTCGTAATTATAAAACTTGTCCATGAACTGTCTAAGCAATTCGTTGTTGTATTATAAGCATGGATAATTGATGTATAACTACCCGTTCCATAACCATAGGGTTCAAAATCGATTGTCGATTTTTTTGTCGGAGAATTTATGGTGCTTAAATAAATGCTTGGTGTAGCATCTTTGTATAATTTAAAATCCCATGAAGTAGCGCTTCTAATTGTATCGGCTTTTATCTCGACTTTAAACGGATCGGCACAATTAATAGTCGAACCATCGTGATATACTATTGGACCTAAAACACGGATTAAATCTTTAGGAACTATTAACGAAGAATCGGTTCTACAACCATGGTAAAAGTCAGTTATTTTTAGGTAATACATTCCTGTATCGTTCTGATTACTATTATTAAAATATGCATGCGATTTATCGCCAGTAACAATAACTTTATTTACTTGATTCGAAGCTCCTCTTTTGCCGTCATTTATATGTAAAAACGAAAATTCTGTTGAATCAACAACTTTAGAACTGTCGATAAACGAAACTCCCGATCTTAGTGGATCTTTTAAAATATCGTAACCAGCGCAAACTTCTTTTAGTTTAAAATCAATATTAATTACTGGTTTTTTACCTGCTAAAACATCATGTGCAATAGTAATATCACATCCTTTATCTGTTTTAATGTTTATGCTAGCTGAATATTTCCCATCTACAGTATATGAATGAGTTACAGTATTTGGATTCGAAGATTTTGGAGAAGCATCTCCAAAATTCCAAGTTACAGCACTTATAAAGTCAGGATTACTTGTCATGCCAGGAAAAGTATAGGTCGATGTATTCGTAAAGAGAATATCGAACGGTACACATTGTCTATTTTTATCGAGGGTAAAACTAACATCAGGATAATAAACTTGAATAGATTGTCCAAACGTTTTTGTGTCTTTACAACCATTTATAGTTGTTGTTTTTACCGTAATATCGTATGCTGCACTTGCAGAAAATGTATGTGATGGTCCAGCAGTACCAACTGACACACCAAAGGCGGCAGTATCGCTATTAATATACCATCTACTACTTTGAATTGTAGCTGCCGAAGCTGCTATAGAAAAAGGTACCGTTTTGGTTTTTCCACAGTTAAAGCTACCTGTTGGAGAAACAACAATAGCAGGTAGTTGTTCAACAACAATAACGGTATCTATAGTTTTCGAGCAAGCCGGATTTGTAGCAATTAATTTAACAGGATAAGATCCAGGTGCTAAAGTGGTACTAAAGCCATTACTGTAATTTTTTGTTGTACCAACAGTCCAATCGTAAGTTGTATACGCCTGATATGCTGTAGAAAAGGTAACAAGCCCAGCACAGGCTTGATTTTTATTTAATATTTTCCAATTATCAGCAACAGTAATATGAGGATCTAATTTATATAAAATAACTGTCGTATCTTTAGGAATCGACCAACATCCATTATCAGCATAAGCAATAAGTGATATCATTTTTACATCAACATCAGTTTTTCGTAAAAATGTTTTAGTGATGTTTTTATTTGTATCTATAGAAGATGTTGATCCTTCTATAATTTCCCATTTATAACCTACTAATTTTCTATTAGTAGGTGCGGTACTCGAATTTGTAAATGCTGCAGTTAAAGATGGGTTACACGTTCTATCGTTATCTACTTTAAAATTAGCTGTTGGTCTATCTGAACTTACATTTATTGCGACACTTCTCGATGTTGCTTTTGTACTTTTACATCCGTTAGTATCTGTAGCATAAACCGTAGCATAATATAAAGCTCTCACAGAATAAGCATGTGTAGCATTAGCGTTAAAGTCGTAATTTGAACCATCGCCAAAATCCCACATATAACTTACAATTGGAGCTCCATTTGTTGTTAGGTTTTTGGGCGAGAAATGTATTTCGCTATCATGTATTCTAGGGTTGTATGTCGAATCTATTCTACAAACTGTTGTTTTATCGGCAATAGCTTCGACCGAAGGATTAGGGAAAACTGTTATAAGATTAGAAATAGTTTTGCTCGATGACGATCCACTTACTGGAGTTCCATCAAGATTTAAAATTGTAAGCGTTACCGTTTTCTTGCCAGCATTAACATACATCGCCTTTACTGTATCTTTTAATTTGTCAGTATTTTGCGATTCATCCATTTTCCAACTAAAAATGTATTTACTTTTATCTATCGTTGCACCGTTATTTGTTGATTTATTCGTATAAATTACTTGTAGCGGAATACATCCTTGCTTAATATTAGCTTCAAAATCGGCAACAATCTGCGAAAACATTGAGAATGGAACCCCAACAAGTAGAGTTATAACCAATGATTTTAATCTTCGAGATAACATATTATGTTTTTTTTTAAATATTTATAGCTTGAAACTTCTCTTTGTTCAAAAAAAAAAATTATTTTTGGCGAACGTTACAAAAGTAAACATTTGAACATAAACAACAAAATATTATACAGCATAATTATCGCATTCTTTTTTGCGATAGGCGAAGTGAAATCTCAAGATATTCATTTCACGCAGTTTTATGCTTCTCCGTTGACACTCAATCCTTCCCTTACAGGCTATTTTGATGGCGATTGGCGAATTTCAACTAATTACAGAAATCAATGGCGTGCTATAGGTGGTTATCCTTTTACAACATTTAGTTTTGGTTGGGATAGACCAATTCGAATATATTCTGAACAATTTAATGTTGGCCTAGTTGTTTTGAACGATCAAAGTGGTGTTGTGAATTTAACGACGAACCGCTTTTATGGTAATATTTCGTATTCGAAAAAAACGAAACGAAACACTTTTGCAATTGGGATTCAACCTGGCTATGTAACCGAAGGCTATGATATAAGTAAATATTCGTTCAACGAACAATTCGATCTTGGAAATAAAGAAAGTATGTTCAATAACAATCTTCCAAATTTCGAATCAGGATATAGTAAATCGATAGCTTTCTTTGATTTAAATGCTGGTGCATTTTGGAATTGCATTTTATCGAATGCCGTTTCTACACAAATTGGTTACACCGCAATGCACATAACCAGACCCAATCGTTCATTTAAATTAATTAAAAGCGATACTACACAGTTCGGTATGCGTAATGTGATTCAAGTTGGTGCAATTATCGCATTAGGACAAAGCACTAAATTTAAGCCCAATATCCTTGATATGTATGAGAAAGGTGCTTCTGAGTTTTTAGCAGGTGGAAATCTTGAACAAGCAATATCAAATCCAGTATTTAAAGCCGTTTATGTTGGGGCTATGTTTCGATATGGATGGAAACCATCTAAAGATTCTGTTGTAAAAGCTGGAACATTTGATGCATCTTCGGCAATAGTTGGTGTAAAATGGAAAAATTTCGATTTAGGATTTAGCTACGATATGAATATCTCTAATCTTAAAAAAGCGACAAATATGCGTGGTGCTTGGGAAATATCCCTTATTTATATCTCTAGAAATACGAAACCTACAAAATTAAAGATTCCTTGTGATCGCTTTTAGAAACATACTGCTTACCTTGTGTGTTGTTATGCTGTCTGGCTTAGCAATGGGTCAAGATGTACCTAAAATGGTACCATCGAAATTGAAGAGTTTTGGTAAAAACTCACTCGAAATGGGCGATACCTATTCTGCTATCGACTATTTTGAAGCTTATATGGCAAAACGTCCTAAAGATGACGAAATTGCTTTTATGTTAGGCGATTGTTACCGTCTTGCACGTAATTATAAAGAAGCTGAAGAATGGTACAAAAAGGCATACGATTTGAATCCCAAAAGAGAGGCTGAAGCATTATTCTATTATGCTCAAATGCTTAAAACGTCGCAACAATACGATGAAGCCTTAACGAATTTTAATAAATTCAAGAAAGAATTTACGGGAACTGATAATCGTAAATTGAAGAAAATGTTGAAAGACGAAATTGAAAGTTGTACAAAAGCAAAACATATTATTGATTCAAGTATTGTTGTTGGAATAACTCCTTTAGATAAAAACTTTAATAAAGCTTCGGTCGAGTCTTCACCTTTTTTCTTAGATGACAATACCTTTATTTATGGATCGCTTCGTTCTGACTCGACACTCTTTGTTACAACAACAGAATTAGATCCAAATATTCCTGTTCGTAAACTTTATAAAGGGACTAAAAAAGGAACTGCATTTAAATATGTTGGTGAATTTAATGATGGTAAATTTAATCTAGTTAATGTTAATACAGGTAATGGTACTTTGTCGCCCGACAAAAAACGATTCTATTTTACACGTTGCGAGAAAAACTGGAAATACGAAGTTATTTGTAAAATTTATAAATGCGAGAAAAATGGAAATGGTTGGCAAACACCAGAACTATTACCTGAAAATATAAACGATCCTAAATTTACTTCAACACAACCAGCCATAGGTATAGATTCGAAGACTCAAAACGAAGTTCTATATTTTGTTTCGAACAGGAAAGATGGTAAAGGAGGATTGGATATTTGGTATGCATTATACAATCCAAAGAAAAAAACTTGGAAAGATCCTAAAAACTGTGGTGCTGAGATAAATACCGCAGCAGATGAGATGACTCCATTTGTAGATAATGAAAACAAAAAACTATATTTTAGTTCGAATGGATTGCCTGGAATTGGTGGACTTGATATATTTAGAGCAATTGGTGAGGATAATAAATTTTTACCTGCCGAAAATGTTGGATATCCAATAAATTCGACTTTCGATGATTTATATTATGTTTTAAATAGTAAGAAAGAAGAAGGATTTTTAGTCTCAAATCGACCACAAGATAAATCGGAAAATAGTACTTGTTGTGATGATATTTTCTCGTTTGCATACAATCAGGTTATTAAAGTTGCAACAACAGGTAAAGTGTTTGCAATAAACGATGAGGAGGTCAATAAAATATTAAGCGAAGGATTTGAATCTAAAGAGAAAAAGAATCCTAAAGATACAACCAAAAATAAGCCAATTGCTGGTGCTGTTGTTTCCCTTTATTTAGTAGATAAAGCTAGTGGAACAAATATCTATATCAAGAACGATACAACTGATATTAATGGTAAATATTTCTTTACTCTCGAACCTTCGAAAGAATATGTAATGGAATTTGAAAATTATGGAAACTTTAACAAAAAGGTAAAAGTCACTACAAAAGGAATAGTTAAATCAGATACGATTAAAATGCGTCCAGTTGGAGTTAACGTAATGCCTAAAATTCCTCTCATTGTAAAAAACATCTATTACGATTTCGATAAAGCCGATTTGAAGATTCCTGCTAAACGAACACTCGACACTACGGTATTTACTTTAATGAAACAATTCCCATCGATTGTCATAGAAATTAGTTCACATACCGATAGTAAAGGTGATGATGTTTACAATAAAAAGCTATCACAAAAACGTGCGGAAAGTGTTGTAAATTATTTAATTAGTAAAGGTATAGCTTCTAACCGATTGCGTGCAAAAGGATATGGCGAAGAACAACCAATAGCTCCGAACGAAAACCCTGACGGTACTGATAATGAAGTTGGTCGTGATAAAAACCGTCGCACAGAATTTAGAATTATTGGTTCGTTATCGCAATACTCTGAGATTATTTACGAGCAATAATAATTGTAAAAAAATAGATAAGCCACATTGATTTTCGATGTGGCTTTTTTGTTTATACTATATAGTTTAATAACTTATACAAAATCATTATTCATTTCAGACTAAAGTCAATCTCCCAAACCTCTTCGCCAATAGGGCTAAAACAGCCAATTAACGCAAAGCCCCTTGGCGAAGGGGGTTGGGGGATTGGTCTGAAATGTTTTTAGAATTGGTATTAATGCTATTACCTTAATATTTACATATTGTAAAAAAGAAAACCCTCGTTCATTTCTAAACGAGGGTTTTTACATTTAAATAATTATTTGACTTTACGCTCTTGCTTCTAATAAAATCTCAAGGATTTTAACTGCTGCAGATGTAACTGGCGAACCAGGTCCAAAGATTGCTGCTGCTCCTGCTTGGTATAAGAAATCATAATCTTTTGCAGGGATTACACCACCACAAATTACCATAATATCTTCACGTCCTAGCTTTTTCAATTCAGCAATAACTTGTGGAACAAGTGTTTTATGTCCGGCAGCTAGTGATGAAACTCCAAGAATATGAACATCATTTTCAACAGCTTGTTTTGCAGTTTCTTCTGGTGTTTGGAATAATGGTCCGATGTCAACATCAAATCCTATATCGGCATAACCGGTTGAAACTACTTTTGCTCCGCGGTCGTGTCCGTCTTGTCCCATTTTCGCAATCATGATGCGTGGGCGACGTCCTTCCATTGCGGCAAATTTGTTTGCGAGCTCAACAGCCTTGCTGAAGGTTGCATCGTTTTTTGCTACACTCGAATACACTCCTGAAATACTTCTGATTACTGCTTTATAACGTCCTGCGACTTTTTCGCAAGCATCTGAAATTTCGCCTAACGATGCACGTTTTTGAGCTGCATCGATTGCTAATGCTAATAGATTGCCTTCGCCAGTTTGAGCACATTTTGTAATTGCTGCAAGTGCTGCTTGACATTCTGCTTCGTTGCGTTCTGCACGTAGTTTTTGTAAACGTTTAATTTGTGCTTCGCGAACTGCAGTATTATCAATATCTAACGATTCGATAGGATCTTCTTTTTCGAGACGATATTTGTTAACACCAACAATTGTATCAATGTTTGAGTCAATACGAGCTTGTTTACGAGCAGCTGCCTCTTCGATACGCATTTTTGGAATCCCTGTTTCAATTGCTTTTGACATACCGCCAAGTTTTTCAACTTCTTCGATTAATGCCCAAGCTTTTTCAACTAATTCTTGTGTTAACGATTCAACGTAATAAGAACCTGCCCAAGGATCGATACTGCGACAAATTTCTGTTTCTTGTTGAATAAATAATTGTGTGTTACGTGCAATACGTGCCGATGCATCTGTTGGAAGAGCAATAGCTTCGTCCAATGCATTGGTATGAAGCGATTGTGTATGTCCAAGTGCTGAAGCCATTGCTTCGATTACTGTACGTCCAACGTTGTTATATGGATCTTGCTCTGTTAAACTCCAACCAGAAGTTTGTGAGTGAGTACGTAATGCAAGCGATTTTGGGTTTTTAGGATTGAATTCTTTTACGATTTTTGCCCAAATCATGCGAGCTGCACGCATTTTAGCAATTTCCATAAAGTGATTCATTCCAATTGCCCAGAAGAACGATAAACGTGGTGCAAATGCATCGATATCGATTCCTGCTTTTATTCCTGTACGGATATAATCCAATCCATCGGCAAGTGTGTAAGCCATTTCAATATCTGCAGTTGCACCTGCTTCTTGCATGTGATAACCTGAGATTGAAATTGAATTGAATTTTGGCATTTTTTGAGAAGTAAATTCAAAAATGTCAGCTATAATCTTCATCGAAAATTCTGGTGGGTAAATGTATGTGTTACGAACCATGAATTCTTTTAAGATATCATTTTGAATTGTTCCTTGTAATTCTTCGAGTTTAGCACCTTGTTCAAGAGCTGCAACAATATAGAATGCAAGAACTGGAAGTACAGCACCATTCATTGTCATCGATACCGACATTTTGTTCAAAGGAATATTATCGAACAAAATTTTCATATCAAGAATTGAATCGATAGCCACACCTGCTTTTCCAACATCACCAACAACACGTGGATGATCTGAATCGTATCCGCGATGTGTTGCAAGGTCGAATGCTACTGAAAGTCCCATTTGACCAGATGCCAGATTACGTTTGTAAAATGCATTCGATTCTTCAGCTGTTGAGAATCCAGCATATTGACGAATTGTCCAAGATTGTAATGGATACATGGCACTGTATGGTCCTCGTAAGAATGGTGCAAGTCCCGAAGCATAATTCAAATGAGTCATGCCATCAAGGTCGCATTTAGTATACATTGGCTTAAGCGTGATAAGCTCCGGAGTCATAAATCCTTCGTTGCAACCTTCTTTGCTTTTGCAAGCCGAATCATCTTTTTTGCTAGATGATTTTATATTTATTGATTTAAAATCAGGTTTCATAATTAGTATCCTTTCAAATTATTTAATTCCAAGCAAAGCTTGATATTGTTGCAATGTTTCTAAAACATTCGACTTAATGCTAATGAAGTTTTGAATGCCTTTCGCTTTCAATTCTTCAGAACAAGTAGGAGCACCGGCAACAACGAAGATTGTTGAACCTAATTTTTCGAATGCTTCGGGAGCTAATACTGCATATTCGTCATCAGAACTACAAATCACTACGATTTTTGCTCCGCTTGCTTTTGCAGCTGCTAAACCTTCGTCAACTGAACTAAAGCTTGTATTATCTACAACTTCGAAACCTGCACAAGCAAAGAAATTGCAAGCAAACAACGAGCGAGCTTTTTGCATTGTGATGTTTCCAATTGTTAACATAAACACTTTTGGACGACCATTCGTTTTTGCAAATTTATCGGTTTTAAAACGTAATAATTCAAATGCTTGAGCACCACGGCATATTTGTAATGGTTCTGCAATTGCCTTATCCGATTTTTGATTTTGTTTGCTAAATGTCGAAATGTCGAATTTCTCATCTAACATTTCGTTGAAGTTAGGAAATTGGTTTGTTCCAAGAACATTTGTACGACGAGTTGCAATTGCTTTTTCAGCTTCAGCAACAGTTGCTTTAATTTTATCTTGAATAAATCCTGCTTTAAATGCAGCACTATATCCACCTTTATCTTGAACTTCTAAGAATATCGACCAAGCTTTTTCAGCAACCATATCGGTAAGTTGTTCGATATAGTAAGAACCTGCTGCAGGGTCAACTATTTTATCCATATAAGCTTCTTCCGACAATAGAATTTGTTGGTTGCGAGCAATACGTTCGCTAAATTCTGTTGGTTGTTCGTAAGCTACATTGAATGGTAAAACGGTAATTGAATTTGCTCCACCTAAAACTGCCGACATTGCTTCGGTTTGTGTGCGAAGTAAATTTACATGTGGATCGTAAACTGTTTTGTTCCATGTAGAAGTTATAGCATGGATATTCATTTTTCCTGCATCGGTAAAATGATCTTTTCCAGCTTCTTTACAACAACAATCTGCTTGATCTGCTGGTTTGTATGCTTCAACTATTTTAGCCCACAATAAACGAGCAGCACGAATCTTTGCTATTTCGAAGAAATAATTACCACCAACAGCTAAATCGAACTTAATTTTTTTAGCGGCACATGCTGGTTTTATTCCATTTTCGATTGCTTGATTCAAATATTCTTCACCCATTGCTAAAGCAAAACCTAATTCTTGGGTAATGTTTGAGCCGGAGTTTTGGAAAATATCTCCTTTAACTAATACAACTTTAAATTTACAAAGATCTTTAGCTGCAGTAAGATTTTCGGCTAATGATTTTGTACAAGTTGATTCTGAATCGTGACAATATGCACCTTTTAATGTTAAACCATTTAGGTAACCAATATTGATTGATCCGCGAACTTCGCAAACATCAAAACTTGATGCTTTTACAAAATCAACAAATAATTTTAAAAGATTTGATTTTCCACAACCAATGGTAAAGTTTACCTCGATTGATGGTAAATGAATGTCTTTTAAAAGCGATGCAAGATCGGAAGCTGTCCATTTCGAACTATCTTCGATTGTGAAACCTAAAGAAGTAACACCTTTGCAAAGAATTTCTAAAGCTTTTTTATTTGCTTCAGTTGTACTTGTCACAATCACATCTTGACGAATGTACCAGCTATTATCGCAACCGCAAGTACCGCGTGTAAATGGAAATTGACCTGGAGTAACATCAAGGTACGATAGTTTTTCAACATCCTCGAGGCGATAAAAGGGCTGTACAGTGATGCCCTCGTTGGTACGCCAAACCAACTTTTTGTCGAAGTCAGTCCCCTTAAGGTCAGCTACGATTTTACTTTTCCAATCTTCTGTTGAAGTTGGTGGAAAAGCTTCGAAAAGTTTGGTATTTTTATTTGACATGATTTTATATAATTGATTTTGACTGAATTTTCAAAATTCAGTCGCAAAGGTAAGTCAAAATCGCTGTCATGATTCTTAAAATTGCAAGAAAAATAGCCATAATAACAATGTTATTCCCTAGTATATACATAGGATACAGAGGGTTTGACAAAATAAAAACCGAAATAGTAAATTGCTTTTACTATTTCGGTTAAATATTATAAAGTATACAGAAATTTTATCTTCTTCTTTTCTTTCCTTTATCTTTTTTTGAACGATGTTCTTTAGGTGATCTTTCTGCTGTTTTAGCAATATATCTCGCATTTTGAACTCCCGTTTTTGCATCTTCGTCAAATATTATAAAATCGAGTTGTTTCTTCGCTAAATTTGCTTTCGCTAATTGTACTTTTACTTGATTCCCTAATCGATATTCTTTCTTAGTTCGACTACCAATCATTCTATAATTCTTTTCGTCGAATTGATAGAAATCATCAACTAAATCTCTAACAGAAACCATTCCTTCGCAATAGTTTTCGGTCAATTCGACATACAATCCCCATTCGGTTACTCCTGAAATTACAGCTTCGAAAACTTCACCAACTCTTTCTACAAGATATTCAACTTGTTTGTATTTAATTGATGCTCGTTCTGCATTTGCTGCCAATTGTTCCATTTGTGATGAATGATCGCAGTTTTCTTCGTATTCGTCTTCGCTTGCCGATTTCTTTTCTTGTAAATATCTATCCAATAAACGATGAACCATCATATCTGGATAGCGACGAATAGGAGATGTAAAGTGAGTGTAATGTTTGAATGCTAAACCATAATGTCCAATGTTAAAAGTTGAATAAACAGCTTTAGCCATACATCGAACAGCAAGCGTTTCGAAAATATTTCTTTCTGGATGATCTTTCATTTCGATTAAGAGTTCGTTAATCGATTTTGCTGTTCCTTGCGAACCGCTTGTATCGATCGAGAATCCAAATTTCTTTACAAAAGTTCCAAATGTTTTAAGCTTTTCATCATTTGGTTTATCGTGAATTCTATAAACAAATGTTTTTGCTGGTTTACCTGTTTTTAAAGCTACAAATTCGGCAACTTTTTGGTTTGCCAAAAGCATAAATTCTTCGATTAATTTATTGGAATCTTTCGAATCTTTAAAGAATATTCCTATTGGTTTTCCTTTTTCATCGAGATTAAACTTTACTTCTCGTTTATCGAAAGCAACAGCACCTTTACTAAATCGTTGTGCACGAAGTTTCTTTGCAAGAAAGTCCATTGTTAGAATTTCATCTCGTAAATCGCCTTCTTTGGTCTCAATAACTTGTTGAGCTTCTTCGTAAGTAAAGCGTCTATCAGAGTTTATTATTGTACGACCAAACCATTGGTTCAACACTTTTGCTTCGTCGTTCAATTCGAAAACTGCTGAATAACATAGTTTTTCCTCATTTGGACGAAGTGAACAAACAAAGTTCGAAAGTCTTTCGGGAAGCATTGGAACACATCTGTCAACTAAATATACAGAAGTTGCACGTGTATAGCCTTCTTTATCAATAATATCACCAGGTTGAACATAATGGGTAACATCAGCAATATGAACACCTATTTCCCAATGTCCATTTCCTAATTTTTGAATTGAAAGCGCATCATCAAAGTCTTTTGCATCTACAGGATCAATAGTAAAAGTGGTTATTTTTCTAAAATCTCTACGTTTTGCTATTTCTTCTTCGGTAATTTCGCCAGTAAATTTTTCAGCATCTTTTGCGACAGCTTCTGGATAGCGATAAGGGAGTCCAAATTCAGCTAATATAGCATGCATTTCTGTTTCATGATCACCTGGAGTTCCAAGAACTTCAATAATATTTCCAATTGGATTTTTTGCTTTTTCAGGCCAGTCTACAACCTTAACTGTTACTTTTTGTCCCGACTTTGCACCTTTTAATTTATTTGTAGGAATATAAATGTCGTAAGGCATGTTTTTAGTTTCCGAAACCACAAAAGCAAAGCCTTGAGAAATTTCGATAACACCAACTAATATCCTATCTGATGGTTTCGTTATTTCAATAATTTCTCCTTCGATTTTATTCTTGCGTGTTTGTGCAAATAATTGAACGAGAACTTCATCACCGTGTAATGCATGATTCAAATTATGAGATGCAACAAAAATATCGGATTTCGTTTCTTTTGAAATAATATATGCATAGCCTTTTTGTGTTAAATCGACAATGCCTTTCATTACATTTGCTTTTAATTTAAGCTTGTATTTTCCGTCGTTCATCTCGCTAATAATTTCCGACTCGCATAAATCTTCTAATCTAGCGATAACAAGCTGTTTTTCATAGCTTTCCGAAATGTCTATTTGTTTGCAAACCTGCTTATAATTAAAACATTTCGTTGGATTCTGCATAAAAACAGAATAGATCTGTTCTGCAAGTTCATCCTTTGTCTGATTATTTCCTTTCCTCTTTTCCATAACAGGTTTTTTTTATTACATTTGTGCTAAAGTAAAACCTTTTACTTCAAAAGATGTATACATGTTCTATTATTGTCAATAATATTTTCAATTATTTTAAATAAATGGATCAACATAAATATTCTATCATCAAGAGGCTTTCATTAATTGTATTTATGTCAGTGTGTTATACAACTAATGTTTGGTGTCAAGACGTAAAAGCCGATCAGATTGAAAAAAGGAGTAGAGTAGCTTATTTAAGAGGAAAACAAACACCTTTTACTGGAAAGGCTACTGATTACTATAAAAATGGAAAGGTTAAAAGCGAAGAAAATTTTGTTGATGGTTTGAAAGAAGGCTATGTGAAAACATGGTTTGAGAATGGTAAACAAGAATCACAAAAATTATATAAAGCGAATAAATTAGAAGGTACTGTATTGGCTTGGTACGAAAATGGAGTTGTTGAACGTAAAGTAGAGTTTTCGAACGACAAAAAGCATGGAGCATTTCAAACATTTCACGAAAATGCTAAACCAAAGGAATTAGGACAATTTGTAAATGGTCAAAAAACTGGCGTTTACAAAACTTGGTTTGAAAATGGTCAAATAGAGTCCGAATGTACTTATGTAAATGGTCAAGAAGCCGGTTCATATATCGAATATTTTGAGAATGGTAAAAAATATTGTGAAAAGAAATATATAGCAGGTGAAGAACAATCAACAAAATATTGGACAGAAACCGGACGACAAATGAGCATAGAAGAAGTAAACGAAATGATAAAGCAAATGCAAAGTGGAAACTTAATGCAACAATGGCAGCAACAAGGAGGTAAATAATTTACTTAAAACATTCTATAATACAAAAAAGTCCCGACTGAATATTCAATCGGGACTTTTTTTGTATTACGTTATGAAATCAAATCTATCTCAATGAGAAACGCGATGTCATTTTTGCTTCTAATTTAGATTCCCCCATTAAGAAAGTATCAATTGCACGTGCACATTCACGACCTTCGCTTATTGCCCATACAACTAAAGATTGTCCGCGACGCATATCACCAGCAGCAAAAACTTTGTCTATCGATGTTTTGAATTCACCTTCAATTGCTTTAACATTTCCACGTTCGTCGTATGCAAGTTTTAAATCGTCGCACATTCCTTCGTGTTGAGGATTTACGAATCCCATTGCAAGAAAAATATAGTCAGCTGGAATAATTCTTTCGCTTCCTGGTACTTCTTTAAAGTTAGGACGTTTGCCTGGTTCTGGTTTTTCCCATTCAATATCACAAATTTTAAGACCTTTTAATTTGCCATTTTCGCCAATATATTCTTTTGTATTGATTGACCAATAACGTTCGCAACCTTCGTTGTGAGAAGTTGAAGTGCGAAGAATATTAGGCCAATTAGGCCAGCAATCTTCTTTGCCTCTTTCGTCTTTTGGTTTTGGCATTAATTCAATTTGTGTAACCGATTTTGCTCCGTGACGAATTGATGTTCCAACACAGTCACTTCCTGTATCACCACCACCAATTACAACTACGTGTCCATCTTTTACAAATATTTCTCCGTCTTTTGCAATTGTATCGCCAGCAACTCTTTTGTTGTTTTGTCCTAAGAAATCCATTGCAAAATGAGCGCCTTTAAACTCACGACCTGGAGCTGGTAAATCTCTTGGAATAGTTGAACCACCACAAAGTGCAATTGAATCGAATTCTTGTAATAAATCAGCAACTTTGATGTTTCCACCAACATTTGCATTAGTTTTAAATAAAATACCTTCTTGTTCCATTACAGCAACACGACGATCGATATATTTCTTACCTAATTTAAAATCAGGAATACCATAGCGAAGTAAACCACCAATTCTATCGGCACGTTCGAAAACTGTTACCGAATGTCCAGCTTTATTAAGTTGTGCTGCACAAGCTAATCCCGAAGGACCAGAACCTACAACAGCTACTTTCTTGCCAGTTCTTACTTCTGGAATAAGAGGTTTAACCCATCCATGTTCGTAAGCACGTTCGATAATTGATTTCTCGATATTCTCAATTGTAACAGCTGGTTTTATAATACCCAATACACACGAAGCTTCGCATGGAGCAGGGCAGATACGACCAGTAAACTCAGGGAAATTATTTGTCGATGACAAAATTTCGTAAGCTTGTTTCCAATTTTGACGATATACCGCATCGTTGAATTCTGGTATGATGTTTCCTAGAGGACATCCGTTATGACAAAACGGAACACCACAATCCATACAACGAGCAGCTTGTTGTTCAGCTTTTTTACTGCTAAATTCTAAATAGAATTCAGCGTAATCTATTATTCTTTCTTTAGGTTCTTTATATTGAGGGAGTTCTCTTTCGTACTCCATAAAACCGGTTGGTTTTCCCATTGTGATTTCCTCCTAAACGTTTATCTTTTTATACTAATTCTTAATTTAAGCTTTTGCAGCCTCAGCAGCTTGTTTTCTTTTAAGAAGAACAGCTTTGTAGTCGCGTGGGAATACTTTTACGAATTTTTCAAGTTCGTCATCCCATTTGTCTAGCAATCTTTGAGCTACTGCACTTCCAGTATATTTCAATTGATTTTCGATCAATTGTTTCAATTCTGGAGCATCTTCGTAACCAACTTCATCAAGATCTACTAATTCTTTGTTAACGAATTTTTCGAATTTCGATTCAGGGTCATATACATAAGCAATACCACCGCTCATACCAGCTGCGAAATTTCTTCCGAATTCGCCGATAACAACTGCAATACCACCAGTCATATATTCGCAAGCATTGTCTCCAACACCTTCAACAACCGTTTTTACACCCGAGTTACGAACGCAAAATCGTTCACCAGCCATACCTCTGATATATGCTTCACCAGAAATTGCACCATAGAATGCAACGTTTCCAATTATCATATTCTCTTCAGAAACTAGTTTCGCATTTCTATCTGGACGAACAATCAATTTTGCTCCCGACATACCTTTTCCGATATAATCGTTTGCTTCTCCTTCAAGTTCGAATGTCAAACCTTTTGCACCAAATGCTGCAAAACTTTGTCCCGAACTACCACGGAATTTAAAGTTGATTGTATCTTCAGGTAATGCTTCTCCACCATAAAGTTTCGAAATATTGTACGAAAGCATTGTTCCTGTAGCACGATCTGTATTGATGATTGGGAATTCAGCACTTACTTTTTGCTTATTCTCTAATGCAGGTTTCGCTGCTTCAATCAATTTACGATCGAGGATTGTATCAATTTGATGTTTTTGAGCAATTGTTTTGTATAAACCAACTTCTTCACCTTCGTATTGACGAGCGATTAAGTTGCTTAAATCTACTTTACTTGCTTTCCAATGTTTAACATCTTCACGTTGACGAAGAATATCGGCTTGTCCAACCATTTCGTTGATTGTACGGAAACCTAATTCAGCCATTACCTCACGAAGTTCTTCAGCAAGGAATGTAAATAGATTTACAACATCTTCTGGTTTACCGTTAAATAATTTGCGTAATTCTTTATCTTGTGTTGCAACTCCAACAGGGCAAGTGTTTAAATGACATTTACGCATCATAATACAACCTTCAGCAATTAGTGCTGCTGTTGCAACTCCCCATTCTTCAGCTCCTAAAAGAGTAGCTATAGCAAGGTCGCGGCCTGTCATTAATTTACCGTCGGTTTGAACAGTAATTCTATTACGTAATTTATTTTTTACTAATGTTTGATGTGTTTCAGCTAATCCATATTCCCAAGGTGCACCTGCGTGATGAATTGAACTTACTGGAGAAGCTCCTGTTCCACCATCGTGACCTGAGATTAATACTACATCGGCAAATGCTTTTGCAACACCAGCTGCAATTGTTCCAACACCAGCTTTAGAAACCAGTTTCACACAAATACGTGCTTCTGGATTTGCATTTTTCAAATCAAAGATAAGCTGAGCTAAATCTTCGATAGAATAAATATCGTGATGTGGTGGAGGCGAAATAAGTCCTACTCCAGGAGTAGAATTACGAACGCGACCAATCCAATCGTCAACCTTGTGACCTGGTAATTGACCTCCTTCACCTGGTTTAGCACCTTGTGCCATTTTAATTTGAATTTCGTCGCAATTTGCAAGATAATGACTTGTTACACCGAAACGACCCGATGCTACTTGCTTCACAGCCGAACGTTCCCAATCGCCATTTTCCTTGCGAATGAAACGAATATCATCTTCTCCTCCTTCACCACTATTGCTTTTTCCACCAATGCGGTTCATTGCAATTGCAAGTGTTGAGTGAGCTTCGTACGATATAGATCCAAACGACATTGCACCTGTTGCAAAACGTTTGAAGATTGCTTCTTTAGGTTCAACTTCGCTTAATGGAACTGATTTGCGCGTTTTGTTGAAATCAATCATTCCACGAATAGTATATGTTTGTTCGCTTTGTTCGTTCACGATGCTCGAATATTTCTTGAAAGCATTGTAATCGCCATTACGAACGGCATATTGTAAATATTGGATAGTGTCTGGGTTGAATAAATGTTTCTCACCACGACGTTTCCATTGATGGTATCCACCTTCTTCAAGTTTTTGACCAAGAATAGCTTTCGATGGATAAGCAGCTTGATGACGAACTAATGTTTCTTTTGCAATATCATCAAAATCAAGACCACCAAGTTTAGAAAGTGTACCAACAAAACATTTATTGATAACTTTTTCTCCAATTCCTATCGATTCAAATATTTGTGCACCTCTGTATGATTGAAGTGTTGAAATACCCATTTTCGAGAAGATTTTTAATAAACCTTCGCCTATAGCATAACTGAAGTTGTAATTTGCTTTTTCAACTTCAAAATCGTGAGCTAAGTAGCCTTGTTCACCTAAAGATGCGATTGTTTCGAATGTTAAATATGGATTCACCGCATTTGCTCCGTAACCAATTAAGGTTGCAAAGTGATGGGTTTCGCGTGCATCGCCTGTTTCAACGATTATACCAACACGAACACGAAGTCCATTATTAATTAAATGATTATGAATAGCACCAACTGCAATCATCATTGGAATTGGAGCATTTTCTTCGTTTACATTTCTATCGCTAATGATAAGAATGTTTGCAGCATAATCTAAAATTGCACGGTCAACATCTTTGCACATTACATCAAGTGCTTTTTCAAGCGATCCTGATTCTCCATGCACTGGGAATGTTGCGTTTATTTGTTTTACTCTAAAATCGTGGTGACTTATCTGACGAATTTTTTCTAAATCTTCGTTCGAAAGTACTGGTTGTTTAAAAGTAATTTGTTTACTATGAAGTGACGATTCGCATAAAATATTGAATGTGCGACTAACACTTGTATTCAACGACATAATATGTAACTCACGAATTGAATCAATCGGTGGGTTAGATACTTGTGCGAATTGTTGTTTAAAATAATTCGAAATGTGTTGACTTTGATCAGAGAATACAGCTAATGGAATATCAGCACCCATTGAACCGATTGGCTCTTTCTTATCTTTAGCCATTGGAGCTATAGTAAGTTTCAAGTCTTCGTGAGTAAAGCCAAATGCAATTTGACGTTGCATTAATGTTGCTTTATCGAATTCGTATGTTTTTGCTGGAGCAGCTGGAAGATCTTCTATTTTAACAGTATTTTGTTTCATCCATGTTCCGTAAGGAGCTTGGTTAACAATTTTACGTTTTAATTCTTCATCGCTTATAATTCTTCCTTCTTCAAGATCGGCAACAAACATGCGACCTGGTTGAAGACGACCTTTTTTTACAACTTTCGATTGATCAACTGGGAACGAACCTGCTTCCGATGACATGATTAATGTACCATCGTCAAGTAAGCAATAGCGTGATGGACGTAATCCGTTTCTATCTAAAGTTGCACCAATGATATTTCCATCGGTAAAGCTTATAGATGCAGGACCATCCCAAGGTTCCATAATTGAAGCATGATAACGATAAAAATCACGTTTTTCATCGTCCATCATTGTATGACCTTGCCATGGTTCTGGAACAAGCATCATCATTACATGAGGTAATGAACGACCAGCCAAAACAAGCATTTCAATCATATTATCCAAACTTGCAGAATCCGAATTATCGTAATCGCAAATTGGTTTTAATTTATCAATTTCTTCTTTAGTGAATAATGAAGATTCGAATAATGTTTCGTTCGAACGGCTTCTGTTAATATTTCCACGGATAGTATTAATTTCACCATTATGCGCAATATAGCGGAATGGTTGAGCTAATTTCCATTTTGGGAAAGTATTTGTCGAGAAGCGAGAATGTATCATTGCAAATGCAGAAACCATGCGCTCATCGTTCAAATCAGTAAAATATTGACGAACTTGATAAGTGGTTAACTGTCCTTTGTAAATAATATTTTTTGAAGAAAACGAAACGAAATAGAAATGATCTTTTTCAGTTGGGTTTTTCTTTGCAAACGTATGTTCACTTGAGTTACGAAGTACAAAAAGTTTACGCTCTAATTCATCAGTCGTAATTCCTTTGTTCGATGTAACAAAACATTGTTCTACTTTTGGTTCAACAGACAAAGCTGAATCACCAATTCCATTTGAGTTGCATGGTACTGAGCGATAGCCCAATAATTCTAATCCCATTTCCTCAATATTTGCATTAAGGATTTTACGAGCCTCTTCACGATGCTTCTCGTTTTTTGGGAAAAACACCATACCAACACCATATTTACCAGGTTCTGGTAATTTGATGCCAGTTTTATCACATTCTTCTTTAAAGAATTGATGTGGCATTTGTATTAAGACTCCGGCACCATCTCCGGTGTTTACTTCGAAACCGGTAGCACCACGGTGCTCCATGTTTTCAAGCATTGATATTGCATTACTGATTGTTTCGTGGGATTTCTTTCCCTTCAGATTGGCAATAAAACCGATACCACATGCATCATGTTCGTGTGATGCATCGTATAGCGACTTCTGCGTAGTTTGGCTCATTTTCGTTTTTAATCTCCTAAATTTAGACCTCGTTCAAACGTACATTAATTACCCTTTGTTTCTTGGTTTTTAAGCCAATAGCTTGACTCTTTTTTGTATCACTACGATACGCATTTTGCAAGCCCGCAAATTTACAAAAAAAAGTAACTGATTCTCATTTTTATTGATTTTTTCGTAAAAAAGTGTAATTGTTTGAATATTAAATTATTATAATATGTAAGTCAGTGCCGATTATAATAATAAAAAAAGGTCGGTTTTTGTGTTAAAAACTGACCTTTTTTTATTGCGTTATGAAAACTAACTAAAAACAAAGAAAACTATTTACAAATACTCCCTTTTTTAGGAAATATTGCTTAAAATTTATGATTGACCTGTAATTTTACTGTCTTCACCAGTAAATTTTACATCGTGTTGATTATCTAATTTTTTCTTTACATTAAATCGAACTGTTTTATCCCAAGTATGACCTTCTTTTTTGATATTGTCGATATAATAAGCTTTGAATATAAGGTAAATCCATAATTGACAATATGAAAAATACATTAATAGAATTAAAAAGAAATTCTTAGGTTTATCTTCTTTATCGTATGATAATGAAAGCATTATTTCGAATAAGAAAAGGATAAATGCTAGCCCCCAAACATAGGTATATGGTCCAGGAAGTGGAATGCTAATGAAGTTTAATGCGCTTAAAATGAATAAAATATCCGAAAGAATTACAGCTACAAAGAAAATGTAGTAAAGAGAAAGAGTATACAGTAAATCTAAACTTAAACGTTTGTTTTTAAATTTGTGAATTCGTTTAAAGAATTTTCCAATAACATAATTATTTCCACGAACCCAGCGAGTACGTTGTTTTATCCATACTTTCCATGTTTCTGGTTCTTGTTCCCAAGTTACTGCATATGGAACAAATTTAATTTTATATCCAAGTTCATATAGGCGTATACTTAATTCAGAATCTTCGGTTAATGCTTCTTCATCCCAACCATCAAGTTCGTGAATTAAGTGTGTCCACATAATTAGATTTGTTCCTGGAAAGGTTGCAATTTGATGCATTTGCCAGCGTCCTGCTTGTAAAATTGATTGGAAACTTAATGTTTCGATATTTATAAATTTGGTAAGTAGGTTAGTATCTTTGTTTACTGTTCTAAACTTACCAATTACTCCACCTAATTCTTTATTTGTAACTAGGTTTGCAACTAAATATCGTAATGCATCTGGTTCTGGTGTATTATCGGCATCGTAAATCGCAATGATATCGGATTTAACTTCTTTTACTGCAATGTTTAATGTGCGTGATTTTCCTTTTCCACCTTGACCTTGTGGAATATCGAATAACTGTACTCTGCTATCAATCGAAGCATAATGAAGTATGATGTCGCGAGTCGAATCTTTTGATCCATCATTTATTACTACAATTTTAAGCTTATCTTTTGGATAATTCATTTTCATCATTGCCTCTATTGTAAAAGCAATAACTTGTTCTTCGTTATGAGCTGGAATAAGAATCGAGCATGTTGGATAATCAATCTCCATAACATCGAATTCTTTTTTCTCTTTCATCGATTTTACAAAATTTATGTATCCATAAACGGTGAAAATGAATTGGTATCCTATCATAAACCAGATTAGGATTACACTTACCAAAAACAAAATTTCTATAAAACTCATTGTATTTACCTTTATTTAAATATTCTATTTGAATTAATGTTTATTTATGCTTGTCTTTCGTATTTTCTGCGAACAATTTTAAGTCCGAAAAACATCAGAAGCAATGATATTACTGCGAGACCACCGTAGATAACAATTGCATTTGTAGACCATAAACTCGTAAGATTAATGCTATAAGAAAGCGATGAGCCCATTATAACACTTACTGAATGATTTCCATTAGGAAGTTTAATACTATAACAATCATTTCCTTTCATTACTTCTACATTTCGAAGTTCTTTACCATCGACGTAAACTTGTGCAGGAGCTTGACTAAATGATGCAATTGTAATCATATCGGATTCGTAACTAAAAGCGACTTTTCGCATATCGTATGTTAGTTCAGTTACATTCCCAGAACACGATAGTAATTCTGGTTGAATTTCAACGGTAGAAAATCCTGGAAGACCTTCATCATTTATTCCTATTTTATGCGTTCCAGCTGAAATAAAGAATGCATTATCTCTATGTCCAATTAGTTGTTTACCATCTAATGTTATGATTTTTTGATCGTTTGGTAAACGAAGTATAAAACTCGAAGGACTTTCAACAGAATAACCTTCAGCTGTTTGAGTTAATCTTACATCGGTAGCCGATGCATACATAAACCAAGGCATATCTTGAGGATTTACGCTTCCTTCGCAATAAATTGTGTATCGAGGTGATCCTAATGATGATGAATTAATTAAATGGTAGCTTTCTATTCCCGTTTGAGTTAATGTTGGAAAAGGAATGATTTTATCGGATTTACGGAATTGCATGATATTTAAATCAAGTAATACTTTATTTCTATCATGAATTTGACTTGTATATTTATCTCCTAACGATTTATATCTGTCTGGTGAATCATTCCAACGATTTTCCGGATCTTCCACTTGAAGTTTACAACCAAATTTCTTTTGTATGCCAATCATTATATCAGAACTAATACCTACATTTTCAGTCATCTCTGGAGATTGATAGCTGTCCATAAAAGTTAGAATAACATCAAATCCTGGTTTATTTGACATCGTTTTATATATAGCAGATAATAGCTTTTCGTGCAATTCTTTGATTTTATTGACGCGATATTGAATAACGGCTTTTCTTGCATTAACGTTTTTAAGCCAAAAAAAAGATGACGATTCATTGAAAATTTCTGGTAAATCAAACTTGTATATTGATTTAAATTCTGCCTTTGCAGAAGAATGCATCGGCATAAACTTTTCTGGATTATCGAATCCATTATCGGATTCAAAGTAAAGTTCAGCAAGATTTACACCATCAAAATCGTATTTGTTTAATAGATTTAAATATTCTTTTGTTGCAGCTGCTAAACATTTTGCATCGGTTAATGCAATAGGATATCTCCACGAAGCGCGAGCATCTTTACCTAAATAATTTTTTTCTCTCCATTCTGGATGTTTCTGCCAAAACTTTTGACTTACTTGTGGTGGCTCTATCCAAGCATAAACTAGAATTCCATTTTCGTGACAAAGTTTAATTAGTCGTGCATAATCGTAATCGTATTTTGGATATTGATGCCAACCCGAAACATGAATGAATCGAATGCCTTGTTTAACCCATATTTTTACTAGATTTTCGACACTTGAAGTTTGTCTTAAACCAGGATCAAAATAATAATCAAGATTTTCTTTTCTAACAATAGGATTTACGGCAAAATATCTTCTAATATAATCGAGAGCATAAGGATACATACTATAACCTAACAACGAGTAAGGATCGAAAAGACTCGAGAAATAGATAATTTTACCCTCTCCATATTGTCTTCCAACAACCATTGGAATACCTGTTGCTGCTCCTTGACAGAAGATTTCATCATCATCAAGTGATTCGAATTTTTTAACAAGTTGCGTATTTTTCCATTCAATTTTTTGCTGAGGATAAAAGTTATCTCTAATTTCTCGAACTTTTATTTCCGACTGCAAGAATTTAAATCCTAAACTTGCAATAAGTTTATTGTTTTTGTCCGAAATTAGATTTCCACCTTTATGTACAAATTCTTTAATCCTATTTATTTGAAAGCTTGTTAATGAATCGCAAACTGCAAAAGGAATAATTAAAACATTGCAATTGGATAAATCGAGTTTTTCTCCTATAAAAATGGTATCAACAGGAATATTTACCGATTTAAACATTGCAATAAGTGAACTTTGATCTTTAAATGAAGCTCCTTTTGCATATTCGTTCCAACATATTTTAACTTTTGCTTGTTGCCATGCGTTTTTATCTGTAATCCAATTGGTATAGGTGTTTTTTACATCGAGCATTAATTGCTCCATCATTCCAATTTTTTGTATCTTATTCTCTATTGGTTCAGCAACATAAAACTGTCCAGTTTTTAAAGTAATATCTTTTTTTACTATTCCTTTCAATCTCGTTTTCGAAGAACTTTTTTGAATGACATTTCCTTTATAATCAAAATATTGCTCATAAATATAAGAGTTGTCGAATGTTAAGGAATGAACACCACTTTTCGTAGTTATTAATTTATCGGAATAAGATACAGTTAATGGTTGAGTTCTCATGTCTAAGAATTTAAATCCATTCTCTTGAAGCCCATCAATTAAATGTTTTAAAAGTCTTAAATCGAGAAATGAGTGAAAGAAGCATGATGCAATTCCATCACGAACATTAAGCATTGTTTTCGAATTTGAAATTATTCGATCAACCACTTTCATGCTAGAATCAAGATTGTTATTAAGTGGTACATATCCTTGGTTTTCTGGATAAATTGTTTGTCCATATAAATCTTTTTTTATAATATATGGAAAAGATTGACCAAAATCGAAATCATTAATTGTTAAACGTTGTTCGATTGCTGTACTAAAATGTTTTGCAACCGTTTTATAAGTCAAATCTGATGCTGTGTAATGAGGAGTTTCCCAAAGCATTGGGTAGATGTCGTTTTTGATAAACTCGTCGATACCATTTTTTAACTTTATCTCAATATCATCTGCATTTTCATCAGCTATAGGTTGACGACGAGAACCATCCCAAAACTCAAAATCGTCGGTCGATATTCCTCTATATTGATGCGTAACTCCATGCATAACAATGGTTCCACCATTTTCAATAACATATTTTAATGCATCAACCATTTCTGGTCTATCAGACAAATTAACATGAATATCAGCAGTTGGATTTATATAAATAGGAACAAAACCTAACATAAATGGTACTCCTCTCGAAGAAAAAATGTCTGCAATTTCTCTAATCTTATCAGGATTATCCATTGGTGTAACATCTTCGATACGAATCAAAGCTTGATGATTCTCTTGATGATTTATACCTAAGAAGTCGTGAAGTAAATCACAAAACAATAAATATCTATCTGTTTCTGTTGCATTTAAAAATGGTAAATCGGCAATGTACCAGAAATTTCCTGAACGAACAATGTATGGTGTTTCTTGTTTCGTTTTGCTCGATTTCCCTTTTGCAATTATCGAAACAGATTTATTCGAAACAGTAATTTTATTGCATATAGCTTGATCTTTTGTAAAAGTTTTTGTTCCAGAAATTATTGTATTTACTCCAAGATTTGTTGCTGTTCCTTTAACTTCGAATCCAAAAATAGACTTAAGATCGTATTTAGAACTAAAAACATCGAAACCACTATTAATCCAAAAAATTTTCTTTTTCGATTTCGAAATATCAGCCATTATCGTTTCAGATGGAATATTTTCCTTACTATAACCAACGTAGAAAATATAGTCAACAGATTCTATTTCACCTTTTTTGTATGAATTAATATCCTCAATTTTGACACTTAAATCATCGAAATGCCCTAAAAGGTTTTTTAATTGATTTGATATTCCAACTGCTTTGCTTTTTTGATCAACAACACCTTCGTTTAAAATCAACACTTTTTTTACAGAGCCAAAACATACTGTAAAGCTTGTTAAAAGGATAAAAGCAAGTAAAACAATCTTACGATTCATTTTTTTAGTATTTGTATTCTAATAAATTTACTTTGATAAAAATTCAACAATTCTGCTACAAGCTAAACCATCGCCATAAGGATTTACGGCATTTGCCATCGAATTAAAATAAGCAACATCATCAATTAGTTTTGACGCTTCTGCAAAAATTACTTCATCGTTTGTTCCAACTATTTTTACCGTACCAGCATCAACTGCTTCTGGTCGTTCTGTTGTATCTCGCATTACTAGAACCGGCTTTCCTAAACTTGGAGCTTCTTCTTGAACTCCACCCGAATCTGTAATTATAAATTGAGCCTTCGACATTAAATAAACGAACGGAAGATATTCTAATGGCGATATTAAATGAACGTTTTTTATATCCTGTAATAATTCGTATACTGGTTTTTGAACCTGTGGATTAAGATGTACAGGGTAAATGATGTCGAAATTTGGATATTTCAACGCAATTGCTTTTAGAGCTTTACAAATTCTTAAGAAACCATCACCAAAATTTTCGCGACGATGTCCAGTAACTAATATCGTTTTGCTCGAATCGTTTAAAACACTTGCGGGTAGATTCTTTTCAATTAAATCTTTCTTTACAGATTCAATAATTTCTTGTGAGTTTGTTACTTTATCTACTACAATGTGAAGAGCATCGATAACAGTATTACCTGTTACAATAATTGCCGATTCCTTAATTTTCTCTTCCATTAAGTTTTTCTTACTTTGTGGAGTAGGAGAGAAATGATAGGTTGCAATTCGACCTGTTATTTGACGATTCATTTCTTCGGGCCATGGCGAATAAATATCGAATGTTCTGAGGCCAGCTTCTACATGTCCAACTGGAATTTGTGCATAGAAAGCGGCTAAAGCAGCAGATGTCGAAGTAGTAGTATCTCCATGAACAAGAACAACATCGGGTTTTACTTCTTTTAAAACATCACGCATCCCAACTATTACACGAGCAGTAATATCGTATAAATCTTGACCCTTTTGCATTAAATTTAAGTCGTAATCGGGCTTTATGTCAAATATTTTTAACACTTGGTCAAGCATTTCACGATGTTGAGCTGTTACACAAACTTTAGTTATAAATGTTTCTGGGTGTTTTTGGAACTCTTTAACAAGAGGAGCCATTTTTATTGCTTCCGGACGGGTTCCGAAAACGAGAAGTATTGTCTTCACTTTATCTTTATTTTAATATGAAATTTCACTCAAAGTGTCTGAGCGATGAAAAACCGTGCATAATTACAAAAAATAACGTTGTGAAAATAGTTTTAACTAAAATTATAAGGTTTTTTTAATTTTTAAACCCATTAAAATCAAGTCGAAAATATTTTTGTATGTAATATTTTAAAAATATATTTGCTTACAATTATTCTTAAAACTTTTTAAAGCAGGTCTAAAATGAAAAAACTACTATTCTTTTTATTACTATTTGCGTCTTCGCAAATCTATTGTCAAAGTAAACAACCTTTACGAGTTGAAGTTGATGTTGAAGAGTCTGATAATACTTATGTAATTCCAGTTGGAAGCGAAGGTGTTGTTTTACTACAAGAAGCCGATAAAACAATAAAAGGAGATCGTGGTAATAAATATTGGACATTAACAAAATATAATACAGATTTTCAAAAAGTTACAAGTAAAGATATCGCAATATCGAAAAAACAAGATATGTATAAATATTGCTACGATTCTACTTTAAAAGTATTGTATATTTTATATACTTCTGGTGGTTCTGTAGTTACAGCAAGTTCTTATTCGTATGTTCAAGGAGATTATCAGTTAGTGAGGATTTCGTTGAAAGATTTAAGTGTAAAAACATTAACTGGAACAATGGAAAATGCAATGACTTTGGTTGATCTTACTTGTATAGATGATAATGTTACATTTGGTGGTTATACCGTGCTTTCTGCCTCTCAAATGGTTGGTAAAGTGTATTTTACGTTATGTTGTTTAGGTATTCCTGCTATTTTTGGCTCTATGCATTTTACTCCTAAAGCTTGTTATTTTAATGCAGATTTTAAATTAGGAAAAATTAATCCAAAATTTCTTATGCAATATGTTGGTCCAACTAAAATTAATGACATAAGTGTAAATGCAAAAGATAAGAAAACAGATATAATTGTTGAAAATGTTCCCGATAAATTGGCTTATAATATCGATATTATTGAAATGAATAATAAAGGTGAACAAGAAAAAACAATAAATATGAAACTCAATAGAGATAAACAAATACTAAATGCAAAATTAACGAAACCTAATAGTAATGATATTTTTGTAATAGGAACTTATGGAGAAGGAGTTTCTAATAGTAAATCGATAGCAAATATTGGAACTACTTCTTTCGGAGCACAAGGTATGTTTATAGGTAAAATCGTTGAAGACAAACCTCAATTTGTTAAATTTTATAGCTTTTCTAAGTTTAAGCAATTCTTTGCATTTTTAAGTACTAAAACTCAACAAAAAATTGAGAAAAAGATTAAGAAAAAGGAAGCTAAAGGCAAAGATATATCTTACGGTTATAGTTTTTTAGTACACGATATTATTAAACAAGGTGATACATATATTATGATTGCTGAAGCATATTATCCCGAATATCATTATGAAACATATACCACTTGTAGCAATAATGGATGTACAACTCATACTCGTCGAGTTTTTGATGGATATCGATATACACATGCTGTAATGGCTGGTTTTAATAAAGATGGTGATTTGCTTTGGGATAATTGTTTTGAAATTCAAAATATTTTAACGTATACATTAAAACAAAGAATAAAAGTTTTACTACAACCAAATAATAATATCGCACTTGTTTATAATTATGCAGGAAGAATAAATTCAAAAGTATTTAAAGGAAACACTGTTGTAGATTCAAAATCATCGGAAAAAATTGAAACAAATTTTTCGGGCGATCAAGTTAAATCTGATTTCGGAAGCGATATCGATTTCTGGTACGATAACTATATGATAGCTTATGGATTCCAAAAAATTAAAAATAAAGAAGCAGAAAAAGGCGAGAAAAAGAAAAGAAATATCTTCTATTTTAATAAAGTTTCTTACCAATAGTTAAAAATATGAAGAATAAACTATTATTCGTTTTATATATCATTTTAGGAATTAGTTCTGGCAGTTTCTGCCAGAACTATTCGTATTATCAGTTTCCTAAGCAATTTCCAGAAGCTTATAAGGTCGATTTAGCTGCTGAAAAGGCTAAGATTTTAAGTCGTAAATTCCCCAAAATGAGAAAATGGAGAATTAGAGAATTTGCTGAAAAAAATGCTAATTTTAAACAAGATTTATTTAGTACAGGAGAGTGTTATCTTAATTGGAATGAACCTGAAGAATATTTAAATTCCATTTTAAAAAAAATAATGCCTGATTCACTTAAAAAATACAACATTCATGTTTATATTACTCGTAATGCTGAAGCAAATGCATTTAGTATCTACGATGGAACAATTTTTTTAAATGTTGGATATTTAGCAAATGTTCATAATGAAGCTGGACTTTATTTTCTAATATCGCATGAACTTGCACATTTTATTTATCGAGATATTGAGAATAATTTTATTAAATCTGTTAAATTAGATGAAACTTCGGGGGATTCTGAAAATAAAAAATGGCTTTCATTGGCAATGCAAAATGCCGATTTTTCAAGAAGTCAAGAAACTCGTGCAGATAGTTTAGCTTGCGAATATTTATCTAAATGTGGTTATTCTGTTTCTGAATTTACACCAGATTTTAAATCTTTATTCGAAATGGAAGAGTTATATAAAGCTTCCATCGATAAACAAAGACATCTCTCGCAATCGATGAGTAATGGTAAAACGAAAGTCGAATATTTTGAAGATAAATTTGCATCTCATCCCGAAACAAAATTAAGAATAGATAAAATAATCAATTGGTCAAAAAAACTTGATATTGGGAATAAACATATAGTTGCAAATTCACTCTTTGCTAAAACGAAACAAACTTTTGTTTATGAATTGATGCATTTATTGTTAAGAGATAATGATTTAAAAGCTTGTACAGAATATTCATTTAAACAGTTTGTTTTGAATCAAAACGATAAGTATTATTTGTATTCTTTGCTCGAAAGTATGAGAATGCAAATGTATATAGATACTTCATATGCTAATAAAACATTTATAGTTTGTAATTACTTAAAACAGAATCAAAATAAAAGTATCTTAAGTCAATTACAGTTCTTATTTCAAGATTCTTCTCTTTTTGTAAAAGCAAAAAAATCTAAAATTGTTCAAGATGAAAATGCATTCTTAACTAATAAACAAGCATTTAACTACTTTTCTACCTTTGTCGACAAGCTCGATTATAGTGAGTTGTATTTAACTATTGCTTTAAATAATTATAAAATTAATGAAAAGGAGTTTGATAGAAATCTTGTTAAATATCTCTCAAATCCTAATTGTCAGAATCGGGTTTATGCAGAACAATTAAAATCAAAAAGACTTAATGATTTTACTGGAGATAAACAGCAGGTTTTAATTGACAATATTACCATTTTTGGTTCTTCGGATAAATTGTCTAAAGCAAAAACAATGTCAACAGAACTTTATGATAAAACTAAAGATGTTTTACAGAAATTATATCCAAATTACACATTCGATTTATTATTGAAAACGGAACAAGAGGATTTTCAAAAAGCCGTTAGTTATCGAGAATTAATGAATTCAATTGAAATTAATAATGAAACTCAGTTTGAAAGAGTAAAAATTAAAACGAGTAATGTCGTTTATTTCAATTCAACAACCGATCGTGGAGATGGAGCAAAAGATGCAGAATTCGATGTTTTTGTATTTAAACCTGAATTGTGGAATTATATGTACGATAATAAATTGTCTGCAATTAATTACATAAATTTAGGGTATGATATTGAAGGATCTTTTTTTGAAAATTTAATTTATTGTTTTAACCCCTATATGTGGGGCTTTTTACTGTTTTATTATCCTTATTTAGTTGTAATAAATAATATCCCTGAAAATACAATTGCAGGTTATGTTCGATCTTTCGATAGATTTAATAAAGAGAAAAAGGCATATTTTTATTGCGATTTGTTTAGACAAATGTCTAAACGCAATTATGTCAAAATTATAAAACGAACGTTAAAAGGTTTAGCCGAAAAGTAACGTTTTAACTTTTCGAAGGAAAAGTCAGCAAAATGTTTTGAAAGAGATTATATCGTAATACGGCGATTTTCTGTTCATGCATTTTTCTGACTTTTTTTATTTGACCAATGTAATATCTTATAAACCATGGCGAAATCGCAAATCCAGCATCCCAAAATGTATACGCGAAACCCGTTCCTATGAATGCTGTTGCAAATGCTGAGGTTAGTAAAAGAGAATTTATTCCTTGGGTAAAATGGCCTGTTAACATTAATCCCATTCCAGGTATTATATAACTTGAAATAGTAGGTATTATCAATGATTGCTTTTGTAACTTTTTATAATTTACTATTTGTGATTTTATTTGAGATTGTAAAGAATCGTTAGTTGAAAGAGATCTATTTATGTATTTATCTAAACTGTCTAATTGATTTGTTTGAAGAGCAATGCATATGTTAAGAAAGGAAACCGATTTGGTATTATTTGAGTCTGTATTAAGATTGATTATTCCTGCTTGAGCTAAATCGTATTTATTTGTAAGAATATAACAAATCGTTTTTTCTATTTTAAATTTTTCATCGAAAGAAGAAAAATAGTATAATGCTTTATCGAATTGTTTTAATGAATAATAAGATAGTGCGATAATTGATTTTACACTGTCAGTTTTAAAATCAGGTGCAAAATATTCTATTCTTTTACATAATTCAATAGTCGAATCGAATGAGTCAGAATTAAACATTTTTTGAGCTTTCGAAAACGTTTCTTCTGATGTTTGAGCTAACGATAAAACGTTAATTAAAAGTGCACTAATAAGTAAGTAAAGTGTTTTCAATATCTTGATGTATTTGTTCTTTCAATGTATCTGGGATTGATGTAACAAGTTTATATGTACCATAAATGTTCCCGATATAAAAACCTAAGGCTAGTCCACCAAAAATCCATCCATTTATACTGTATATTCCTTTAATAAAAAAGGCCCTTGCAGAAAAAGTCGTAAACATACCAACAGTAAAAAGTGCAAATGCACCATCGTGTTTTTGACGATATATTATTTTTCCTAATCCAGGAATAATTGCTGATGCAAGAATATATTTCCAAGCTTTTCCTTTTTGAATAGTGCGAAGTATTGGTTGGTAAACCAAATTGTTCTTATTGCAATATGTAACAAGATTAATTACTTCTTGTTTCTTACTTTGTAAAAGCGCTGAGTATATCTGAATATTCAACTTTGCATTTGTAGAGATTTGATTATCTAATGCAATTAAACTATCTACTGTCTTAAATTTGTTGTTTAAAATTAAAAGTAAATAATACTTTACTTTTAATATTGATTTTAAACTATCAATGTTTTTTTCTTGAATGCACATTAGAGCATTTCTATACGAATGATAGCCACAATAGCTTTTTATTAACATGTTTCTTGTCGAATCGTTTTCGTTTTTAATACGAACAATTGCTTTAAATTCAATTGCAGCATTTTCATAATCTCCAATTGAATATAGGTGATTGGCATATTCAATTGAATGTTTATTGTCAAAAATATCTTGTGCTTTTAAACTTGTATAGTTTAAAAATATTGATAAACAGAATAAAAGTATGTTTTTGGGTTTTCTCAAACGTTTATGGTTTATCAATATACAATCCTGTATTACTATCATAAATATATTGAGTGTAGCTATTATAATTACATCGTGTTAGCCTGTCGAATGTGTCTATAATACCCAATATTAACCCTTTTTTTTGTACAGCCAGCATTCCATATGAAGAGCAAGTTGGCGAAAATCGACAAGTGCTTACATCTTGCGATGAAATATACTTTTTGTAGAAAAGATAAAATACATGCATTATTCGTTTATTCTTAGTTTTTACCCAGGTAGAATCTGGACTATAAGGTATAAAAATAGTTGCAAAATCTTTTTTATCAATTCTATTTTGAGCATTACTTGTAATCGTTATTGAAAGTAAAATTATACAAACTAAAAGTTTAAGTATATTTATCATATTTCATTGCATTTTGTAAACAAATGTAAAATATCTATTTAAAAACAGTTCAACAATTATAAATATAAATTGAAATTCCTATATGATTATCCTTTCCCAAAAATATTGTTCCTTTGCAGAAATTTTTACAGAATGCAAAATCAAAAAGTGTCAATCTGTCGCATAGTATGTAAATGGCAACTTTTTTGATATGGGGATGAAAAAAATGTTTATGAAAAAGAAAAAAGACGAAACAATAGATAACGAAAGTATTAAAGAAACTATTGATGCTCAAGTTAACGAAGAATTAAACAACGAACAAGTTGTTGCAGAAGAAATACAAGCCGACGAAAGCTCTATAGAAGCTGAATTATTAGCTAAACTAGCTGAAATGCAAGATAAACACTTACGATTACAAGCGGAATTTGATAATTACAGAAAAAGAACATTAAAAGAAAAGGCCGATTTAATTAAAACCGGAGGCGAATCTGTATTAATAAATGTCTTAAATGTAATAGATGATGTTGAACGAGCACTTGTTGCAATCGAAACAACTAAGAATATTGAAGCTACGCACGAAGGTATTAAAATTATCTTTGGTAAATTCAGCCAATTCCTTTCACAAAATGGAGTTCAAGAAATCGAAGCTGTAGGTCAAGCATTCGATACAGATAAACACGAAGCAATTACAAATATACCTGCTCCTACTGAAGATTTAAAAGGTAAAGTGGTAGATGTAATTCAAAAAGGTTATGTGTTACAAGATAAAGTAATACGTTTTGCTAAAGTAGTAGTAGGCGAATAAAACAAAAAACAATGTCAACAAAAAGAGATTATTACGAAATATTAGGCGTTTCTAAAAACGCATCGAAAGACGATTTAAAAAAAGCATATCGTCAAATGGCAATTAAGTTTCACCCTGATAAAAATCCAGGTGATAAAGCTGCTGAAGAAAAGTTTAAAGAAGCCGCAGAAGCATACGATGTTCTAGGTAATGATGATAAACGACGTAAGTACGATCAATTTGGTCATGCTGGAGTTGGTGGTGCATCGGGTGGTGGCTATGGTGGTCACGACATGTCGATGGAAGACATCTTTAGTTCGTTCGGAGACATATTTGGTGGTCATTTTGGCTTTGGTGGTTTTGGTGGAAGCAGAAGTGGTGGTGGACGTAGAGTAAATCGCGGATCTAATTTAAGAGTAAATATTAAATTAACGCTCGAAGAAATTATTAACGGCGTTGAGAAAAAAATAAATGTACGAAAACAAACTACCTGTAAATCTTGCGATGGTTCTGGTGCTGCCGATGCAAATTCGGTGTCAACTTGTCAGACTTGTCGAGGAAGCGGTCAGGTAACACGTGTACAAAATACTATACTTGGACAAATGCAAACATCTGCAACTTGTCCAACTTGTAATGGCGATGGTAAAACAATAACTCGAAAATGTTCGGCATGTAATGGCGATGGAACTGTTGAAGGTCAAGAACTAGTTAGTTTTAATCTTCCAGCTGGTGTTGCTGAAGGAATGCAACTTTCTGTTAGCGGAAAAGGAAATGCTGCTCGAAGAGGAGGAGTTAATGGCGATTTAATCGTTGTTATCTCTGAAGAAAAACATCCTGAAATTGTTAGAGAAGATAATGATTTAATGTATAACCTTTATGTTAGTGTTCCAGATGCAATTATGGGAATGCAAGCCGAAATTCCAACTGTAGAAGGTCGTGTGAAAATTAAAATCGAACCTGGAGTTCAATCTGGTAAGGTTTTGCGATTGCGTGGAAAAGGTGTTCCAATTTTAAATGAATATGGTCGTGGTGATTTCTTAGTTGTTATAAACGTTTGGATTCCAAAAGAAGTAACAAAAGAAGAACGTAAAATTCTAGAAAAACTAAACGAATCACCTAGTTTCAAACCTGGAAAAAACGATGGACATTCATTCTTCGACAGAATGAAAGGAATGTTCGATTAAAGAAAATAAAAAAAGCTGGAAAATTCCGGCTTTCTTTATTTTAGTGTAATAGGCTAGGGTAATAAGTTTTAAATTTGTCGTTGTTATAAATTGTAAGTTTTAAATTTTAAAAAGAATAATATGAGAAAATATGTATCAATTTTGATTTTAGCATTTGTATGGTTTAGTTCTGAAGTTTTTGCTGCTGTTCCAACAATAACATCAGCAATTGTTAATTCTGGAGGTAAATCAATTCGATTAATATTTTCAGAACCATTATCAAATTTAACTATGAATGGTGCAAAAACAAAATTTTCGTTTAAAGTAAATGGTACACAGTATTCTCCTTCGTCTATAACAATGGGTACAGACAATACAAATTACGATTTAAAATTTAGTAATCCATCGGCAATTGCTTATGGAAGTGTAGTAACAGTTTCATATGCTGGGACAAGTGTTACAACAGCGACCGGAGGTTTCCTGCTTTTATCTTTTACCGATTTAAATGTTGATAATGGAGTCTCAGTTCCTAGTGTAAATGGATATTTAGAGAATTTTAATGATAACACTTTAACAGGTTGGGGTAATGATATAAATAATGATTTTACTTTGGTCGAATCAAATCAAGAGTTAAATGTTGTTGCTAATTATTCGGTATTAGATTATCTACCTATTTCTTATACAATACCAGTAACCGTTGATATGAATTCAAGCCCAAAGGTTACAGTTCGCGTTAAAACATCGACTTCTTTTACTATGAGAATTGATGTTCAAGATATCTCTGGAAATACTACAAATACAACTGCGAATATTCTACCTATTGCATTTGATGGAAGTTATGCAATTTACACTTTTGATTTTACTGGTAAATTTTCTCAAACATATCCTACCTCAGCAACAGTAACTCAGTCTCAAATTAAAAAGGTTTTAATTTATGCTAATCCTGGAGCAGCTTATTCTGGAACATTTACTATTGATGATTTAATAATAGGAGCTGTTCCAATTGCAGTTACAACGGTAACGGTTAATCCAACCTCTTTGTCAATGAATGTAGGTGAAAATAAAATAATTTCAGCTTCAATAGTGCCTACAAATGCAACAAACACATTAATATCTTGGACATCATCTGATAAAACAATCGCAACTGTTGGAACTAACGGAGTAGTAACTGCATTAAAACAAGGTACAGCTACTATTACTGCTACATCTTTAGATAATGCTACCATAACCGCATCTACATCTATTACGATTGCTGCAACAGTTGTAAATAAATCAACACTAGCATCTGAAATTACAACCGCAAATAGTTTAAAAAATGCTGCTGTTGTTGGATTACAATCAGGTCAATATTCTCAAACAGATATCGATTTGTTTGCAACCGCAATAACGAATGCTGAGACTTTAAATAATGATGCTAATGCTACTCAAGCAACTGTCGATGCAATGTCGACAACTTTGCAAACAGCAATATCTACTTTTACTTCAAAAGCAATAGTTATAAATAAACAGGCTTTAGCATCTTTAATAACTACAGCAACAAATCTAACAACGACAGCAGTTGCTGGAACACAAAATGGTCAATATGCACAAGGAGATATTGATGCATTATCGATTGCAATAGTAAATGCACAAGCAATAAATAGTAGTTCTAATGTAGTTCAAACGACTGTTGATGCAATGGTTACGACATTATCGAACGCAATGACCGTTTTTGCATCAAAAGTAATTACTCTTGATAAATCTGTTTTGTCAGCAAAAATAAATAGTGCAACTACTTTAAAAACTAATGCTGTAGTTGGGACACAAGATGGACAATATTCTCAGGGAGCTGTTGATTCTTTAACAACTGCAATTTCTGCTGCACAAATGGTAAATACTAATTCAACTTCTCAAACAGAAATTAATGCAATGATAACTACACTGCAATCTGCTATAGATTTGTTTAGTTCTAAAATAATTTCATCGACGGTAACAAAAGCTGCATTGCAATCCAAAATTAATGATGCAACTACATTGAAAAATTCAGCTATAGTAGGAACGCATGTTGGACAATATATGCAAACAGATATTAATATATTAACAACTGCAATTTCTGATGCTCAAGCTGTAAATACAAATTCGTCGGCAACACAAACTGTTGTTAACGCAATGGTGTTAACTCTTCAAAATGCAATGGACGCATTTGTTTTAAAAGTAGTTCCAACACCTTCAAAAACTTCGTTATTAAATGCTATAAATACAGCAAATACTTCCTTAAGTTCGGCAATTGCTGGAACCGCAGTAGGTCAATATCCTCAATTAGCAATCGATGCATTAACGTTGGAAAGAAATACAGCAAATACAATAAATGGAAGTACTTCCGCAAACCAATCGGAAGTTGATGCAGAATTGAATATATTATTAACAGCAATAACAACATTTAATTCTAGCAAAATAACTTCGGTTACTGATTATAGTTTATTACAAACTGCAATTACCGATGCAATAACATTAACTTCTAATACAACAGTTGGAACTGCTTATGGAAATGTATCACAATCGGCAATGACGACATTTAATAATGCTATAACAAATGCACAAACAGTAAAAGGAAATACATCAGCAACACAATCGCAAGTTGATGCTGCAATAGCAGCTCTTCAAAATGCAGTTACTGCATTTCAATCTGCAATAATAAAAACCGATGTATATGATCTGGAACCTGTTTCAGTATCAGCATCACCAATCCTTTTTAATGAAACAATTACGGTAAAATCAAAAGGAATACATATGAAATCAGTTTCATTATTGTCGATAACCGGTGCAATACTTTTTGAGCAAATTAATACTACTGATTTGTTTTCTCTTTCAACATCTGATCTTCCAAATGGATTATATTTAATAGATGTGAAATTATTGAATGGTAATTCAATAATATTTAAAGTAGTAAAATAAATACATTAAAAAACAAATTTGGAAACCCCGACTTATGTTGGGGTTTTTGATTTAAAATCATGGATAAAAAAACAAAAGCATATCTCGAACGAATTCGCCATTCTGTAGGTGCAACGATAGAAAATTATAAACTAATAGAGGAGGGTGATACTATATTAATAGGATTATCAGGAGGAAAAGACTCTTTAATATTAACTGAAATACTCTCGATTCGACGTATGTATTCACCAGTGAAATATAATTTAGTCGTAGCACATATAAAAGTTCAAAATATTCCATATTTGGTTGATGTTGATTATTTACGAGAATTTTGTGAAAAACTTGATGTTACCTTTATATATAAGGAAATACGTTTCGAAGAAGATAAGCAAACAGAATCGCCTTGTTTTTTCTGTGCTTGGTCAAGACGAAAAGAACTGTTCCAATTGGCTCGCGAATATAACTGTAACAAAATTGCAACCGGACATCATGCCGACGATGCTATTGAGACACTTTTTATGAATATGGCAATGCATGGTAAAATGAGTTCTTTGCCAGCATGTTTCCCTTTATTCGATGGAGAGCTACAGTTTATTCGTCCACTCATTCAAATGTTCGAAAGCGACATGGTTAAATATGCCGAGATTCAATCATATGCTAAACTAAAAACACCATGTCCTTTCGATCATATAACACGTCGAAAACAATTTCGAGAAATAATTGATTCAATAGAAGCACTTCATCCACACTCAAAAATCAATTTATTTAATTCGATGAGCAATTTTATTCCCGAATATTTACCAATTCATACTTCATTAAAAAAGAATGTAAATACTAAATATAATCTCGAAAACCCTTAAAAACATTGGGTATTTTAAGGTTATTAAAAGTTGCAAAAAACTGCTTTAAATGTCAATAAAACAGAAAGTTAAAATATTATTCTAAATATTCTTATAAAAGAGTATTGTTTTTTGAAATTTTATATACCTTTGCAACCCATTTGAAGAAGTGGAATTAATATAAATTTAAGTTGATTAATAGATACTATGCCAACAATTCAGCAATTAGTAAGAAAAGGTAGGGCTCAACTCAACGAT
>Ga0302296_1000253_pt1 | contig 47217 bp, 39 predicted proteins | sample III_Fen_N3_1_FD_194546 | JGI IMG/M metagenome (GOLD analysis project Ga0302296, IMG submission 194546) | Peat permafrost microbial communities from Stordalen Mire near Abisko, Sweden - III_Fen_N3_1 | ecosystem: Environmental > Terrestrial > Soil > Wetlands > Permafrost | place: Sweden: Abisko... | reverse complement strand
CGAATACACGTACGAATTACAAGATGTACTCCGCGAATTATTGCCGTTAAAAAAGAAGATCATCCTTGTAGGTCATAGCGATGGCGGAACGATTGCACTATTACATGCGCGCCTTTTCCCTGAAAATGTGCAGAAAATCATAACCATAGCTGCCCACACCTTTGTGGAACCCGAAACGGTGAATGGCATTCCGCCAACAGTTGCTGCTTACGAAAACGGAAAACTCGACGGACTAAAACGCATTCACGGAACAAAAACCGATGCGCTTTTTTATGCATGGGCAAACACCTGGCTTTCCGAAGCTTTTTACGGTTGGGACATTCGACAGGAAATCACAGGAGTGAACATACCTGTGCTTGCTATTCAAGGTCAAAACGATCAATATGGAACCGTGAAACAATTGGAATCTATTCAAAACGCCATTCCGAACACTCAAATTGCCGTTTTAGGTGATTGCGCGCATCACCCGCATTTGGAAAAACAAAGTGAGGTCATTGAGTTGATCGCTGGTTTTCTCAAGTAATAAACCCTCACATGTGCAGTCCCGTAGGGACGTAATATGGTAACCAAACGGCACCACTTTTTTAATTCATGCCGTAGGTATGAGACACCCACGCCCATATGTCTTACCCCTACGGGGTAATTTACTATTAAAGAGCACAACCCTCTTAGAATGTGTCGTACTGCATATTCTCCACCACGAATTAACGAATGACGTATTGCTTACAATTCTTTACGAATAGCCGCTATCGCGGTCTACACGAATCAAAATGGAAACTTGTTTCCATTATTAGCTTTTAATTCATGTGTAATTTTCATTCGTCTATTCGTGGGAGACTGTGATGTGCTAATAAATAGGAGATCGCCCCCTACGGGCAATGTCATTAAGTTAAGGGGTAAACTCCGCCTAGAGTAAGTTACGATTGTGATAAAGTAACTGAACTTTTTGCTGAAATTTAATTCGGTTGACGATTCTTTTCTGATTTAGCCACAGATTGCGCAGATTTTCACAGATGAAATCCGCAACTCAGTTTGAATACTATACGCTAGCGTATAGTCCAACATCTGTGTTCATCTGAGTCATCTGTGGCAAACTATTACTGCTTTTATTATTCTATTTTGAAAAATGGTTGTTTGTGTGATCTAATCATTATTTCGTGCTTAACTTAATGACATTGCCCTACGGGACTTTGAAAAGCATATGTTTCACCCCTCCTGTTTTACATCCGTGTTAAGAAAAAATTATTCTTTCAAAAATACACGTCAAGCCAATCAAATACAGTACATTTGCCGCTCAATTTTTAATATAAAAAAGTCGAATGAGTACAGCTTTGGGGAACCATATCCTTGTGGAGTTTATGGGGTGCGATCCGCACATTATGAATGATGTATCATCTATTGAGCGCGACATGGTCGGTGCAGCTCAAAAGGCCGGTGCAACCGTCATTAATTCTACATTTCACCATTTTTCACCCTATGGTGTTTCGGGTGTAGTTGTTATCCAGGAAAGTCACTTGGCAATCCATACATGGCCCGAATACGGTTATGCTGCGGTTGACTTGTTTACGTGTGGTGAAATGGATGCATGGATTTCATTCGATTACTTAAAAGAATGTTTCGGTGCAAAAAATTACTCGGCATTGGAAATGAAACGTGGTGCGGTACAATTGTTGACCCGCAACGATTTCGACATTACTTCTATGCGTCAAAAAGCTTCTGAGTGGACCAATCCTGAAATGTATACCCGCAATGTGTGGTTTACTGATAAAGATGCCGATCAAGCTATTTCATTGCGTTATACGGGTGAAGTATTTTTCGATGTGCAATCTCCTTACCAACGTGTACGTATTTTAGAATCTCCTAAATACGGAAAATTACTAGCCTTGGACGATATGTTCATGACTACCGAAGCCGATGAGTTTCACTACCATGAAATGATTTCTCACCCTGCTATGTTTACGCATGGAAATGCCAAAAACATTTTGGTGATCGGTGGTGGTGACGGTGGAACAGTTCGTGAAATTCTACGTCACGAAGGCGTTGAAAAAGTAACGATGGTTGAAATCGACGGTGAAGTAATCAAAGCGTGTAAAGAATTTTTACCACAAATCGCTGCTTCGTTTAACGATCCGAAACTTGACTTGATCGTTGGTGACGGAATCGCTTACGCAAAAGAAGCTGCCGACGAAACATACGATATCATTATTGTTGACGGCTCAGATCCTGTTGGTCCGGCAGAAGGATTGTTCTCTGTTGAATTTTACCGCAATTGCTACCGCGCGTTGAAACCGGGTGGTATTTTGGTTGCTCAAGGTGAATCTCCTAAATTCAACGAACAAGCATTCACAGAATTAAACATTACGTTACAGCATATTTTCGGAAAAGAAAACGCTCCTGTCTCTTTATTCTACGTTCCTACCTACCCTACCGGTATGTGGAGCTTCCAATACGGATTGAAAGGTGCAGTTCAACCGAAATCGGTTTCCAATACAGCTGCAATTGATGCGTTTGTTGCCGAAAAAGGATTGCGTTATTATAACAGCGATTTGCAACAAGCAAGTTTTGCCTTACCTAACTTCGTGAAACAACTCATCAATGGCTAATTCAGATGCGTTTGATCCGAATGGTGTAGGTATTGCCAATGGAAATATTTTTGGTTTTCCGGTAGAAGAATCCACGGCTGATTTAGTTATCATTCCCGTTCCTTGGGATGCTACGGCGTCTTACGGAAAAGGTACAAGTGATGGTCCACAGGCTATTTTAGATGCTTCTACTCAGCTGGATTTTTACCACCCGCAATTGCCGGAGGCTTGGAAAACACAAGTGTTCATGACGCCTATTTCGGCTGAATGGAAGCAGATCAATGCAGATTTGTGTGTGCAAGCTATTGAGTACATTCAGTTTTTGGAACAAGGCGGACAATTAACCGCCGACAGTCCATACCAAACGGTTGTCAACGATATCAATGCTGCGCAATTGGCCTTGAAGGAAAACCTGAAAGAACGTTCCAAGATTTTATTAAACGAAGGAAAAACAGTAGCTGTTTTAGGTGGTGAACACAGTACTCCACTCGGGTTGATTGAAGCCTTGGATGATCTCGGTAAACCGTTTGGAATCTTGCAAATAGATGCGCATGCCGATTTGCGTGTTTCCTATGAAGATTTTACCCAATCGCACGCCAGCATCATGTACAATGTGGTCAACAACTGCAAAAACCTACAGAAATTGGTGCAAGTTGGTATTCGCGATGTGGCACATTCCGAGGTTCAGTTGATTGCCGCTTCCGACAAAATAGAAACGCACTTCGACTGGGAAATCAAACGTCGCCAATTTGAAGGCGAAACCTGGAAATCCATTGTCGACGGCATTATCAAATCGTTGCCGGAACGGGTTTACATTTCGTTTGATATTGATGGATTACACCCTTCGTTGTGTCCGAATACCGGAACACCGGTTGTTGGCGGTTTTGAACTTGATCAGATCAATTATTTGTTCTTTCAATTGGTTGAAGCAGGTAAACAAATCATTGGTTTCGATTTAAACGAAGTTGCTCCCGGCACATCCGATGATTGGGATGCCAACGTAGGCGCTCGTGCTCTTTGGAACTTGGTTTGCGCAGCCGAAAAAAGCAGAAGAATCAATTACTAGAATTTTTATACAGAGAAGCCCGAATCGTTCATTATCAGCGGTTCGGGTTTATTTTTTATTTAGTATATTCGTCAACCGAAGTAAAACAATGATTCGATCTTCAGTGAAATACGTATTCTGGATGTTCCTGCTCTTGTTCTTCAAGCAAGCAGCAGCACAAAATATGTCGGTCAACGGTCGATTCAATACCCACTATTTCTCAGTTGATGATTTTGGTAGTGCCGGTCAAATCTGGGCCGGAGCACAAGGTTCTGACGGAAGTGTTTATTTCGGAAATCGTCAAGACATTCTGGTTTACAACGGTATTGAGTGGAATAAAATCAAAACGGCTTCAACCGGAAAAGGAAAACAATTTCGCGATATAGCTCACGAAAGCATGGTTCGCGAAATTTTCAGGGCTTCAGATGATATACTGTATGTAGGTCGTGAAAATAATTTCGGCTATATCGCCTACAACGATTCAGGAGCTCCCACTTATTATCCGCTTTTTGCTAAAAAAGGAAACAATGAACCCGGCAATTTCTGGAACATTTATGAGTTAAGCGGACAACGCATTTTATACGTTGGCGAAAACGCACTCTATACCGTAAAACAAAAAAAGATCGAAGGAAAACTTGAAATTCCTTCTCAATTCAATGGTTTTACATGCAGAACTTCCAGCCGATTTGGTAAAGGTTTTTTATTGATTTACCAAAAAGGCACCGATGACGGCGGGCGTATTACAAAATACTTATTCATTGATGCCTTTACAGCTAAAATGAAGGAACTCAAACTTCCTGAAAACGTTCGATTACGGAATATTCGCGGAAGTTTTGAAATAAACGGAATTTGGTATTTACTAGATATCTCGGGAGATTTCTACTCAGCAAAACCAGAGAACGGTGGCTTTCAATGGAATTCTGAAAAAGAATCACCATTTCCTGAAATGCGCGGGGCCTCGCCCAACTACATTCGTCGCGATGGCAACTTCCTGTTTATGGGAACCGAAACGCAAGGTGTGATTATTGCCGACTTAGAAGGTCACCTTATTCGCCGCATTGATTTTTACGACGGACTTGAAAATCTGTATGTCTTCAAGCTCTTCCATGATGCGGAAGGTAACCTCTGGTTGTGTTTGGATAATGGTATTCAGCTGATCGAGACCTCAAGTCCTATTACCTATTTCAAAAAAACCGAAGGCATCAGTTCTCTTGCCGAATCGATTGTTTTTGATGGAAAAGAAATGCTGGTGGCACTTCATCCGGATATTTCATCGATCAAGATAGATAATACACACCGTACGTTTGCTACGAATAATGCGATGCAACAAGACGTGTATGATTTGGAAACGTTTACTACTTCCAAAGGAAAGCGCACCTTGGTTATTGCCTACAACGGAATCTACGAGTATTTTCCGGCCAACAATTCAACGAAGTTCATTTCACCAAGCTATGCTTATTCACTCTGCCAAGACCCGAATAACAAAGACATTGTTTACCTGACACTAGAAGCCGGAATTGCACAATTGAAACTGCTTCCGAACGGTTCATGGGAATACAAAGACTTATACGTTTCCAAAAACGGGGAAACATTTAGTTTGACAGTTCTGAATGGAGAAATTTATTTCGGAGTTAGTGATGTCGGTTTAGGAATTTACGATGTTAAAACAAAAAAGACACGCATTGTAAAAGAAAACAACCCGAAGAAAGGTGAATCTTGTTCCTACTATGTAGAAAAATTCCAAGGTCAGATTGTCATAGAAACCACTAGAGGAATTGCCATTCTCTCCAAGGACGAACGTTCGATGAAGGCCATTCCTCAAAACAAGGAGTTTTTCGGCACCACCAAAAATGACCTTCACCGTATCATCAACATCAACGATGAACAATTGTGGGTGGTTGTTTACCGTGATTTGACAGACGGGAAATTTGAAATCATCACAGGATGGCTTGAAAAACACGGTGAAAACAATTGGAAATGGATCAAATGGCCGTTAGCAGGAATGCGCAAAGCTGGAATCGTTTCATCCATTGTTCAAGGTCCCGACAATGAAATCTGGCTTGGAGCAAGTAACGGAATTTATGTCGTAAACTTTGACGCCATTCGCAAATACAGAAATCGATTGACCGTTTCTATTGATCGCTTTGAAGCCGATGGCAAAACGTTGCGATTCAATGTTTTCAAGGCCAAGAAGCTAGAGGATTTGAACTATGGACAGAACTCATTCCGGGTTACCTTCCATGCCAATTCCTACAGTGGTAAAGAGCACATGGAATACCGTTATAAGTTGGAAGGCTTCAACGATGAATGGTCAGACTGGTCAGATCAGTACTACAAAGATTTTCAGAAAATCGGTGAAGGAACGTATGTTCTCAAACTACAGGCCCGCAACGGATTTGGAATAGAAAGTGAAGTGTTGAATTACGAAATCACGATTCTTCCACCATGGTACCGGACCATCTGGGCATATATCCTTTACCTCATTGCATTGATTGTACTGGTTTTCGTGATCGTTCAGCTTTCTACTCAGCGAGTGAAACGTCAAAATCAACGTCTGGAAGCAACTGTTCAGGAACGAACCAGTGAGATTGCCGAACAAAACAAACAGCTCGAACAACAAAAAACAGAGATTATCCAAAAAACAACGGATATTCTGGATAGTATTCAATATGCCAAACGCATTCAAACAACCATTCTTCCGGCAGCTTCACGCTTAAACGAGTTGTTCCATGAACACTTTGTGTTCTACCGTCCGAAAGACATTGTTTCCGGAGATTTTTACTGGGCGAGAGAATTGCAAGGCGTTACTGTTTTTGCTGCAGTAGATTGTACCGGACACGGTGTACCGGGATCATTGGTAAGTATTGTCGGGAATAACGGTTTGCTGAGAGCTGTCAACGAATTTAAGCTTACCGAACCACGTGAAGTACTGGATAAACTGCGCGAAATCGTGGTAGGTGCTTTCCGTTCGGAAGGACAATCGGATGTGAAAGACGGAATGGACATTGCGTTGTGTGCGATCGATTTTGAAACCGGAGTGCTCAAATACGCCGGAGCCAACAACGAATGTGTGATTATTCGAAAAGGTGAATTGATAGAATTGAAACCCGACAAACAACCGATCGGTCAATTCATCGATGCCAAACCGTTCAGTCAGAAAGAATTCCAATTGGAAGACGACGATTGTATCTATCTGTATACCGACGGTTACGTAGATCAATTCGGTGGAGATAAAGCCAAGAAATTCAAATCCAGACCATTCAAAAGTATGTTGTTGGAATTATCTGCTCTTCCTATGATTACTCAATTCAACGCCGTTCAAGAAGCATTTGACAGTTGGAAAGGCGAATTGGATCAGGTAGATGACGTTTGTGTCTTCGGTATTCGATATAAAAAGAAATAAGATGCGTTTCCTAAAGCTGATTCCCGTTGTATTATTCGCCTTGTTGGTACTCCTTACAATAGGATGGCTATTCTTAGATTGGCATTTCACCACTATTCTGCCCTATTTCATCGGGTTGACGGTCATGTTTGTCTGTAGCATTCCTTTTGCTGCTTCACCTAAAGGAATTGTACGCACCATTGCAGGATCTTTTTTCACGCTTTCAGTTGTACTTTCACTTTTGCTTATCACCAACCTTTCAGACATTCGTTCAATCTGGGAATTATTAGCTCAGACAGGTTTAATTGGAATTCAGCTTTATCTTTACTTGTTGGCACGTTCTTCACAATTAATCAACCGAAAATTAGCCGCAATTCTTGTAGTGCCTTTTATTACCAGTGCCTGTTCTGTCGGGTTTTCCAATATTTTCGGAACCTCGCTCACAATAGCATGGTGGAGTCTTTTTATAGCGTTGATACTTGCGCTTGTGGGATTGCTTTTCGGATACAGAAAAAAGCAAGCTGCTTAATAAAAACTCGCATTTTGGCTAACCGAAACATTACTTTCCGACTAATTCAAGAATTACAGCTTCCGCCTGAGGGGCGATTTCCTATTTATTAGCACATCACAGTCTCCCATCCGCCTGAGGCGGAAATGAAAATTACACATGAATTTATAGCGAATAATGGAAACAAGTTTCCATTTTGATAAGTGGGATCAGCCTTGGCTGACTATTCGTAAAGAATTGTAGACAATACGTCATTTCCTGAGGCGGATGGTGGAAAATATGCAGTACGTCACATTCTATGAGGATTGTGCTATTTAATAGTAAATTACCGAGCCTGAGGCGGATACTCGCCTATGAATAAAGCGTGTCCGTTAGGCACGCATCAGCCTTAAGCTGACGTGTATTCGTGGGAATCAGTTGAAACTCATTCCACATACGTACCGAAACCGTACAAGCGTTTCAGCCAGTATTCAGACGACTCAATATCGGTGATCATAATTCCTTTGGAAGAACTCGCATGAATCATCACCAAGGGTTGTCCTTTTTCAGAAATGATCATTCCTACGTGTGACACACCTGAACCGTTATTGAAAAACACCAAATCCCCCTTCTGAGCGGCGCTTTGTTTGATTTTCTTAGAAGATTTATACTGATCTTCGGCTCTGCGCGGTACTTCCTTCTTGAATTGTTTCATTACATAAGAAGTAAACCCACTGCAATCGAAACCGCTCGGATCCGTTCCCGCCCAAACATAAGGTACACCAAGTTGTTTTTTGGCATAATCCACCATCTCATCACGACGTTTTTTCAAAGCTGTGCTCTCTTCTGCTACAGCACCGTTATCTGGCACAACAGGCGCTTCATAATCCGGATTGTCTAAATCGGGAACATTGTCGAACAACCCGAACAAAATCTGTTGTAATTCGTCGAACTTATTTTGATCCGTTCGTTTCAGTTCGTTGGCCCATTCTGTGAGGAATTTTTTCAATTCCGTTACATGATCGATGTGCGCGTTAAAGACTTTCATTCCATCCTGAGAAGCCTTTACATCCAGAAAGAGTTTACGCGCATCCTGCAATGCATTCGGGTGAATCTGCGACCAAAAATCTTGTCGACTCAAATGAAACATCGCCAAACTCTTGTAGAATTCGGGTTGCAGCGAGTAATCATAATCAGGTTTATCCAACAATCGATTGGCACGACGATAGGTCATACTGTAATGACTTTGATCATACAAAATTTCAAGCTTATCAAAAGCCCGAACCTGTGCTTTCAATTCTGTGGTAACAAACACCACTAGAAAAACTGTCAATAGGCGAAAGTAAACTTGCATATGCGATCGATTTCAACTTCGAAAATAATGAATTTGGCGCCAACTGTTTCGGTAAAAAAGTCAACAATCCATTGTTAACGCTTTTGTTGTCTGAAATTGTCTTTTTCACACCCTTTAACATTTATTCGACAATTAAGAACGTACCATTTCGTAATATTTGCGTTAATTCGTTACTTTAGTTATTATACAGATATACTTCAACAAATGAAACAATTCTTTCTTACCGTTGTGACACTAGCTGCCTTTGCAGTTTCTTATGCGCAACCGGTCACCAAATCACCTGCTTACACCAATGGGCAGCGCATAGAAGAGATTCTAACTTATATTGATAAATTGTACGTTGATGAAGTCCAAGACAAGGAATTGATGGATGCCGCGATTGTAGCCATGCTTGAAAAATTGGATCCGCATTCAACCTATATTTCGAAAGAAGAAGTGGATGATGCCAATCAACGTATAGAAGGTAGTTTTGTAGGAATCGGAATTCGTTTCCAGATTTTGAAAGACACCTTGATTGTGGTAGAAACCATAGCCGGTGGACCTTCCGAGAAATTAGGAATTCGTGCAGGAGACAAAATCGTTTCCATCGAAGGGCAAAGTGTGGCCGGAGTCGGTTTAAAAAACACCCAAGTACGCGAAAAATTATTGGGTGACATTGGAACCAAAGTTCGTGTAGATGTATTGCGTAAAGGCACCAAAAAAGCACAGAATTACGTTATTACACGCGATCGCATTCCGGTAAACTCGGTCGATTGCTCGTATATCGTGGCTCCAGGTATCGGTTACATCAAACTGAATGCTTTTTCGCGCTCATCGCACGATGAAATCACCAAAAGCATCAAGCAATTGAAATCGGAAGGAATGGAAAGTTTGATCCTCGATTTGCAAGGAAACGGCGGAGGTTTGTTGAATCAAGCTCAATTGTTGGGCGATGAATTCCTTTCAGGAGACAAACTCATCGTTTACTCGGAAGGACGTGCTTATCCGCGTCAGGATTTGAAAGCCAATCCAAAATCAGTTGGAACTTGGGAAAAAGGTCGTTTGATTGTGTTGACAGATGAAAACTCTGCTTCAGCGAGTGAGATCTTAGCCGGATCGATTCAGGATTGGGACAGAGGATTGATTGTTGGTCGTCGTAGCTACGGAAAAGGATTGGTACAACGACCAATTGACCTTACAGACGGATCGCAAATGCGTTTGACCATTGCACGTTACTTTACCCCTAGTGGACGTTTCATCCAGAAATCATACGAAGATTTGGAAGCTTACCGAAACGATTACATGACACGTTTTTTGAACGGTGAAATGTCGCATCCTGACAGTATTAAACTAGCCGATTCATTGAAATTCGAAACGAAACTCACCAAACGCGCTGTTTACGGAGGTGGTGGAATTATGCCGGATGTTTTCGTTCCGATCGATACAGTTGAAATCACGGACGTTTACCGTGATGCAGCAAGTTCAGGTGGTTTCAACACGTTTGCATTAACGTATGTAGAAGACAACCGCGACGAGTTGAACAAAAAATACGAAAACCTGGATCAGTTTATTAAAGGATTTATGGTTGACAAAGCCTTGATGGATAAGTTCTTTGCGCATGTAAAAAAAGAAGATCCGGAGTTTAAATTCAACGATGAGCAATACGCTATCAGTAAGGATATCATGACCTTGCGACTAAAAGCAAACATTGCGCAAGACTTGTTTGGATCTGAGGCATTTTACGAGATTTACAACGTGAAAAACGAAATTCTTCAAGAAGCCATTTCTTTGATCCAAAATAACAAGTACGATTCTATGAATTTGGCAAAAACCAATTAATTTTAGGCTGATTTATTTTAAGCATGAATATGAAAAAAAGTCTGATTGTTTTTGCGGGAGGAATTTTATTCTTAACTGCTTGTTCTGAGACACAAACCTCAAAAAGTGATGGAGAAGTTGTTTCCGCCGTTGCCTCCGGGAGCGAAGAAGATCAAGCAATGATCAAAGAAAACGCCAAGCGAATTGCCGAAGAAGAAGCAAATGAGCGTGAATTGGCTAAAACCGTTACAACACTGAAATTTGACAAAGAAGTCCACGATTTTGGTGAAATTGCGACCGGTTCAGAGAATAAGTGTGTCTTTAAGGTCACCAATACTGGGAAATACCCATTGAAGATCATTGATGTGGGTGCTAGTTGTGGTTGTACAACACCGAAAAAACCCGAGAATCCGATTCTTCCGGGAAAAAGTGATGTGATTGAAGTAGGCTTCAAGCCAAACGGTCCGGGTCCTTCTGAAAAAACAGTTACCATTCAAGCCAATACAGATCCGCGTATTTCAACGGTGAAAGTAAAAGCAATGGTGAAATAAAATCGTAATTGATAATTATTGAATCCCTTTTCTACTTCATGTGGAAAAGGGGTTTTTCATTTTAGGCATCAGTACCAGAAGATATATTGCTTCGAAAAGTACAGCTACAATTGTTGATAAGCCACGATACGTTCCTTGATGATGTTAATCCGTTGTTCAATCGGATAATTTATCGCAATTCTATCAGATGATGCTTTCGAGTAAGCTTCTACCCTGTTATCGATTTTCTTCGTTAAGAATTGTAAACCTTCCACTAAAGACTCCACTTGTTTTTTCGCTAGAACAAAACCGGTATCACCGATTATTTCAGGAATTACATTCACAGCTGAGCCAATCGGAATGCACCCGGAAAGCATGGCTTCACAGAGCGAGCAGCCGAATCCTTCAAACGAAGAAAGTTGCATATAAAACAAGTTTGACGCATAAACCTCACGTAATTGATCTTGAGTTAATCTTCCTAGAAAATGAACATTCGCGGGTAGTTGAAGATCTTCGGGTTGCGTCATACCAACAATTGAAAATGGCATTTCAGGTAATCGTTCGGCTGCTTCCAGCAATAAATCGATTCCTTTTAATTCAAATTGTTTTGCTCCTGAAACAACGCTCACTACTCCGTTGGACGTGTTTTTTCGATGATCTAATCCTTCTGTCCAATAACCGATGTTAAATCCGTTCGGAATGGTATGAAATGGCGTTTTGATCTCCGGAAACGAATGCTTGATTCCATATACCAACGGCTGATCCAAATACGTATTTCTGCCATCTATGAGCGATGAACTAACCGGCCAAAGCTCGGTAGCTCGTTTGATAGACCATTTGCAAAAAAGACCGAGGAGTTTTTTTAGATGCGACCCGTAGTGCAATTCCGTAATTCCAACAGAATCGGTTCCATTCAACACAATAAACGACGGAATTCCTTTCAGTCTGGCAAAACGTATGGGTAAATACGAGTGGTATCCGGCAAACGAAACAATAACCACATCTAATCGGCGGTAATTTTTGAGTAGAAAAAAGAACTGAGCTATCAGGCAAAACGGCAACTTCATTTTATTGCTCCACGGTTGCTGACGATGAATGATGTTATTGTCCTTCGACAGGTAATCGATGTCTGTTTTCACAAAACTTGAAAGAGAAGGATAACCGTAATAAATCGTTTTCATAACCATGTTTTCAATGAGCTATTCTTCACTTACGTGATTGAATCGTTTAAACACCTTTTTTATCAAGCTATTGGAATAATCAACCACGTCATTATCCAGTTTAAACCAATAGATCGGAAACAAAAACAAGAAGGATACTGTCATTAACTTTATTCCGACGGAAATCAATTCATTACCAAACAACACCGGTACAAATTCAAAAAGTGCTAAAATGATCAAGAATAATGCAATGACAATGAGTTGACTCCATTTAAACGGATGAATTTTGTAGGCGAAATAAACGAACAAAAGACGACATAAATTATAGAAAATGTAGGCAGCAGTTGTTGAGATGGCAGCACCGAAAATTCCGTATTTCGGAATGAGAAACAAATTGAGAAAATAAACGGATAGCAGCAGAAAAAAGGTAAAAATCAAGTCGTATTTGTATTTTTTGGAAGTCACAAAAATAACGCCGTTCAAGCCACAATACATGTCAATTATCCGTCCAATCATCAGGATTAAGAAGATGATCATACCGTCTGAAAATTCAGGTGGTAGAAAATGAAAAATCTCATAACGGTTGACCCAAAACACCAAAAATGTCACTAACCCAATCACCAACCCAATGGAACTGATGCGGGTATACAAGTCACTCATGCGCGTCATGTCACGTTCTTTCCAGTATTTTGCTACGAAAGGAGAACTGATTCGCACCAGAGATTTATACGGAATCAGCAAACCACTGACGATGAAAATAATCGTTGAAAAAACACCGGTAGCGCCCAAACCAACCATACTCGCAACCATCACGGTATCAATGGAAGTCACAATTAAGATTCCGATGAAATTAAAATAGCTGTAAATGCTATAAGAGAAAATGATTTTTTTGAGACGTTTCGGAATGGCAATTTTAGACATTCGCCAATGCAGTTCTTTATTTCTTAATAGTTGATATACCAAAATAACCGTTGGAGCAACAAAAGAAACACTATGAAGAATGATCAGTTCAACAAAACCAATCCAGTCAAATGCATAACCTAGCATCGCAAATGTTACGATTAAACGCATCACCAATTCTGTTGACACAACAGAAACAATGTTCTTGTTTAATCCCCTAAGAAACAAGTCAAATGTTAGAAAATAAGCATACGAAACACCAATTGGTAACATCCAGTAATAGTACTCTACAAAAAGTTTAGACTTTTCAATATAGAGTGAACAGATGTAGTCTTTAAGAACAATGGAGCATACCGTAAATAGAATAACGCCAACAGTAGTTACAAGTAAAGAGAACTGAAAAAAACCGAAATTTTGTTTGTCTTTGTTTCGGAGAAACGGGAAGAAACGCCAGACAGTATAGGACATTCCCAAGTTGGAGAACTGAGCGAAAAGCAAACCTACTGAAAGCAATAAACTCAACAATCCAATTTGATCGGTGGTAAGGAAAATCAAAAACAATACACCCTTATTGAGATAGCCCAGCATGAGCCCTAAATAGGAGATCACTGTTGTTCTGATTGCGTCTTTTTGAATTACACCCACTATGATCTACTTGATTTCCGACATCTACTAAAATTCAAATGCTTCTTCTAATTTACAAACTTAACTGAATTCAGTTGAATTCAACTGTTGCACTACAACCTGTTTTGATCAAAAGAAGAAACGTTGTTCTTTAAGATTTCTCTTGAACAAACGGTTGAATCATCGCTACCTTGTGATCAGGAACGAAAAAGAAGTTTGTGTCAACGTCTGCCTTGGTTGTTGAAGAGCTCAATGAAGCCACCTCTACCAGATTTTTAGCAGAGCTCATGAACTGAAAGATTTTATAATTGGTAAGTGTTTGCAACAACTCATCCATTTGCTGTTCTATTTTACCATAAAGTACTTCGCAAATAATGATGGGCTGATGCGTTTTGATCGTTTCAAGTGCTCCTTCAATTATCTTGTTTTCGGTTCCTTCCGTATCCATTTTTATCAAATCAACCTTAGCCATTGGATTGTTTTCCAAAAATGCATCCAATGTGGTTAGTTTAACATCATACTTAGCGAAGTTGTCAATTCCCCAACTATTAATGGTGTTTCCGATACCACTGGCATGATGTTGAAGGTAAGGATATTTCAAATTTTTCTCTTCGTAGAACGATATTGTTCCATTTTCACTTCCGATTGCATAATCAACCACATTAATTGAGGTTAAATTATTCAATGATACGTTTTTAGTTAAAAAGTAAAGAGGTCCTTTTGAAGGTTCAAATGAAGTGATCGCCACTTTTGGATTTAGTTTAGCTGCCAACAGTGAGTAATAACCCACATTCGCACCGATGTCAATAAAACCGTCACACTGGGTAATCAATTGTTTAAAAATCGGCGAAAACTCAAAGGAAAATCCGTTTTCTTCCCAATAAAGTATTCGAACCATTGGACAAGACTCATTGGAATAAAAACGTATTTCCAAATCAGATGCCGGTTCCTTTATTTTAAGTACTCCGGTTACCGGAATCTTCATGTTCGTTGGAAGTATCGATCTTAAAGGGTATAAGAGATTTCGATAAATGATATTGATAAACCGAGCGTAAAAAATTCTATAAAAAAATCGCATATCTTAACTATTATTCAATCATTTATTCTGATTCGGAGACGGATTTAAAAACACATAATTTCCCCAATCGTCATAAGACATCGACTCTTTTTTAACCAAATCACCCCGATGTAAAGTATAAGGTTCGTAACCCAATTCAAACAAAAAATCGAGCATTTCTTTTACCGTATAACCGGCGTCAAGAAACGTTTGATGACTCATTTCAATTAGAATGCCCGGTTTGAACTTGCGCAAGGATTTGACCATTCCTTTCATTGCGTACAATTCGGCACCTTCAATATCTATTTTTAAGAAATCGAAACGCGTAAGGGAATCGAAAAACAAGTCATCGAATACTTTTAACTCAATGGTTTCTTCAAACGTACTGCGTGTATCTCCGGCAAACAAAGTAGAAAGTCCTTCGTGTCGACCACTGTGCAGCGTTTCTTCCATTGAAGTATAAATGGGCATTTGATCTTCTTTGTCAAAAAGCCCCATTTTTTGAATCTGCACATTTTTTAACCCGTTGAGCTCAACATTGTGGGTTAACGAGTTGAAATTACTGCTTACTGGCTCAAAAGAAATGACATTTCCGTTTTTCAATAACGATGAGGCAAACAAGGTAAATTCGCCCTGGTTTGCACCCACATCTACAAACGTCATATCCGGAGAAAGTGCTTTTTTCAAATACAGAAATTCATTGATGTGATGGTAACCTGTCCAATAAATGCTACCACCCATGTAGCTGTTTTTATCTACACGCATTTTTAGGTTTCCTGCAAAATTGGAAATCGTTACATTTTCGATGCCTTGATTTTCTTTGAAGCGACGTTTTCTGACTTTTCTAGCCATTCTAACGAAGACCATTCCTACTAAATAAGTTGTTTTTCGCTGGATGAATAACGAAATGGTGAATCGGAAAAATTTTTCAATCACATTTAAAAAATTAGCTTCTGTTTTAGTTATTGATAGTCAGATAAACTAGAAGTCAGAATCTTCAAAGAAGAGCCAACTATGTAGTGATCTACCCAGACTAAATAATTGAATTGTTCATTTAGCCAAGAAATAACATTCGAAGCAAATATCAGAAAAATTATTTAATCAATCTAATTCGGAAAAGTCTCCCAAAAACATTCGAGACACTCCCTACGTTCAAAGAAGAACACTGAAGACTTGCGAAAGTCAAATGACCAATTTATTCTATGAATTTTAGCGATTGATTACAATTTGTTTGTTTTCAATTCTACCACTTTCAAAGGCAAATCTCACCAAATAAAGTCCATTACTTAGTTCTTTAGAGGTCCAATCTTCACAATTTATACCCTCATGGTGCTTATCTTGTTGTACGGTTTTACCTTGAGCGTCTATAATAGCAACTTCAACAATTGGCTCGTTGACCGTACTATTTATTGAAAAATAACCAGTTGATGGATTCGGATATACATTCACTGAACCGATTTGTTCTAATTCATCAATGCTCAATGGACCAGAACACAATGATTGAATTTCTGACAATGTTAATGCTCTATCCCAGATTGCAAAATCATCAAACGAACCATTTGAATAGGCATTGCCATTATCCGTTTCATTAAAAAACAAATAAGTTGCTCCGTTGCTATAGCCAATTTGATCTGGACCAGTCCCCGTATAGCTACCACCAGCGTCTTGACAATCAATATAGATATCGATATCACTTCCATTATTAATAACCGCGGTAACATGATGCCAATTACCAAGTGTAAGTGCATCTGCTGAAACTTTTCCTCGTCTACCTGAAGAATTAAGCGGACCACCAGCTCCTAAACCTGTATGAATGGTTAAATCTTGTTGAATAATTAAGTAATATCCATAGTATTGATTCATATCCAAATCGGATTGAACGATAATTTGATAAGCCTGTTCTGTGATTTTTACCCAAAATGCAATCGTTAATGGCAATGGATCTTTTAACAAACTGTTATTCTGTAATTCAATGAATGCATTTGTTCCATTAAAAAATAACGCGGAATTGGTTGCCCCAAATCGATCTATTGTAGGTGATGTATTTACAGTAGTTCCATCTAAATTATTAGATGTATTATCCGTTGCATTACCATCACAAGTGTAATGTACTAAAAGACCATTTGTAATTTGACCATAAGAAACGGTTACAGCAAACGGTATAAACAAAAAGAATAATTTTCTAAGCATGACTAGCTGTTTTAGGATTGATGTCTGAAAATTAAAAAAAAAATCAATTCATTGATCCAATAAAATAAATTTAATTTACTGAAGATCAACCATCCCCTCTAAACATTAGCAAATACGATTCAAACTACTAAGACAAAAAAAACATCAGATCGTATGATAACAATCTGATGTTTCCGAATTTACTAATCTTTTAAATCAATCTGCGGTAACTACCTCAGCTTTCTTCTTGCGGAACGAAATCACTCCATAACCAATCATCGCTAACAAAATCAGTAAGCTTGCGATCATTGAGTAGTTATTGTACTTGTAGAATCTCGGTAAATCGTAAGTAAATACTACTTTATGGTTTCCTTTTCCAATTTCCAAGCCGCGTAATAAGTAGTTCACACGTTGAATATCGGCTGGTTTTCCGTCCACTGTCGCAGACCAACCATCGCTGTAGTAGATTTCGGAGAACACTGCCAATCCTTTATCGGTAGCATTCACATTGTACACCAATTTATTTGGAGCATACGATACCATTTTCACACTTCCTTCGCCTTTGTAGTTGCGTTGTGATAAGTTTTTCGCGACATCCGGACTCACGATAGCTTCATTAACCACATCGAATTCCTTGGTCACTTTGTAAGAAAGCAATTTCACAAACGATTGTGCCGTATCTGCATCCAGCGTTTGTTGAGGAACGGTTGAAATAGTCCCGAGCTTGTCCATCACCACAAATACTTCCAATCCCATCGGAACTCCATTCGAAAGTCCAAGCGGAATAGTATCTACAATACCTTGCATCAAGTACTGTAATTTTTCTTGGCCGTAAACCGTTGCATTTTGCTTGGTTTCTCTATTCACCAATAATTTACCCTGACCAGCATTTTGAATATCATATTTCGAACCCAATGCTCTGATTTCGTCGTTCGGATTTGAAATCACACTTACTTTTTTCACAAACCATCCGTTGCCCATTGCTGTTGGATTTGGACGCATGATCAACGGTGAACGCGGATCTCTAGGATCTTTTGGTTGCAAGAAATAACGCACATTCATCATATCAAGCACCTTGTTGTTGGTAAATGATAAATGAAACTCGATCAAGTTTTGAATGGAACGCAATTTTGCTCCGTGGTAACCACCCAATGATTTGTGGAAATACGACGTACGGGCACTGTTGAATGGATTGGAATAATCGAACACACGGTAGTTCGTTCGTTCATTGAGAGCAGAGAACGCATACGCATCTTCAATACGGCGTTTTTCACTACTCGTAGCATCTAATTCGGCAGCCAAACGGGCACCTTCATTTTTTCCAGCTTGAATAGCTTTCTTTAAACTTGGATTGAGTCGCAATTCTTCATTCAAAATATCCAGATCGCCCTCTTCAGCCACGTTCGGATAGATGGTATTCAGGTAAGAATCCCAGTATTTATAACCGCTTCCTTCATCTGCATTGTTTAGATAATTGCGACTCACCGACATCAAATCGATGACAATTAACAACCCTAAACCGGCAACACTTGCTGCAGTTGGAATGGATGTTTTGAATAATAAGAATAGACAAATAGCTGCCAAGAATGCAAATCCGATTGAACGATTCATGGAGGAATTGAAAATGGATTTACGTGCAATTTTTAATCCGGCATTGCTGGTGGCTCGTTCTTCTTCGAATCGGTCTACTTCTTGTTTCACAACTTGCTGCACTTGTGCAGGATTGTTCACATCAATTCCGTTTTGTAACAATTGTGCAGGATCAGCCGCCTGAATTTGCTTAAGTACAGCTTTCTCTTGTTCTACACGATCCGGAATTACCGACTCCGCATCTGATAAATACGTTGTATCCAAACCGATAAAACGCAATCCGATAAGGAGTACCAAAAAGGCTCCGGTTGTAATGTAAAACGGTTTGATATTAACTTTAATCTGCTCGCGTTCTTTGATCAATTTATCCAAGAACAATATCGCAAGAACCGGCACACACAATTCGATCATCACCAAAATGATCGTTACGGCACGGAATTTATCATAACCCGGTACATGATCAAGGAACCAGTTGGTCATTCCCATGTAATTTTTACCCCATGATAGCATGAGCGTTAAAATGGTCACCAACAATAAGGCATATTTGATCGGATCTTTGATGTAAACCATTCCGAGCAAGGCTAAGAAAACCAAAATTACACCGATGTAAACCGGACCGGAATTGGATTGATTTCCCCAGTAAAAATTGCCCGACATTACTGAATTGAGTTGGTCACTGGTTAAGTCCGGATTTGCTTCAATGGCTTCTGCAAACGGAGAATCTTGCATGCGCATGGATCCACCACCTTTTACGTAAGGTGATAATAACGTAAATGACTCATCCAATCCGTAGCTGTATTCTACTACATAATCGCGTTTTAATCCGGAAGTAGAATTCGCTGAGTTGGAGGTTCCATCCGGGTTGATGGTTAAATCATTCGCGCCACGAATGGTGTATTTGGCATAATCGGAGGTTAATTTGATGTTACCATAATTAACAACCAACGCCAATACGTAACCAATTCCGATACCAGCACTTGCCTTAATAAAAGGCATGTACGATTTGTCTTTAACTGCACGAACGATTTCGACAAATCCCATTCCTAATAACAAGAAACCGAGGTAATAGGTCACTTGAAGGTGATTCGCGGCCATTTCGAACGCCATAAAGATTGCACTGAGTATGGCTCCCCAAATCCAGCTTCGTCGATACGCAAAGAAAAACGCACCAATGACGGGCGCCATAAAGGCAATAGCTACTCCTTTGGAATTATGTCCGGCCGATAAAATGACAATGTCATAACTCACAAATGCAAAGGCTACGGCACCAAGAATGGCAACCCAACGATTGACTTTCATCATGCACATGGCCGCATAAAAGCAGAGCATGTATAACAATACGATTCCGAGCGGAGACGGGAAAACTTTGATGAAACCGGTAATGGCTTCAGAGAACCAGTTTCCGTGATAAATCGTTGACGTTTGCATGGAAGGCATTCCACCAAACATACCGTTACTCCAAAGCGGTTCCTGACCGTTGTGGTGCTCACGGTAAACAGCTATTTCACGCGAAATGCCTTTGTGTTCGGCAATATCGTGTTGTTTTAACGCATATCCTTGCAATTGTTTGCTGAAATAAGCCAAGCTAATCAGCAAGAAAATACCGATTGCTGCAAAATGAATCCAATTGCGTTTGAAAAATGAGGTAATAGCCATTTTATTCGTATTTGGTAGATGTCTAATGATAAAAACGTGGTGAATATAAGGATTCCGCGCTTTCGACCGAAGAAGTTGATTGAAGTTTGTGTGGATTGTTGAAAATTTTGAACTGAAAGTGAATTACACTTCTTCAAAATCGACGTCTTCCGTAGCCGTAGTTCCGGTGGTTTGTTGATTGCCTTTTACGACCTTAATTTTGCCAAAGTTGCGCAGTTTCTCGTTCCGCTCGCGTTGAAATGATCGTTCGCGGTTGAGCAATTCACGTTCTTCTTCGAGATTTCGTTTGGCAATCATGAGTCTACCGATAAATCGGAGCGCAACCATGGCTCCGATTATCAGTAAAACCGTTTTGACTAATCCTGTAAAACTGGCTTCAACCATTCTATTTGGATAAGTGCATATTTCGTTCAGAATAAATCTTCGTAAAGAACGGATCTTTCAAGTTCTTGATAAAGCGAATAGCTTCACCTGTAGATTTCATTTCAGGCCCCAATTCTTTTTTCACGTCAGGGAATTTCTCGTACGAGAATACCGGTATTTTAATGGCATAACCTTCGCGACGTGGTTGGAAATTGAAATCTTTCACTTTTTTCTCTCCCAACATTACTTTGGTAGCGTAGTTTACATACGGTTCGTCATAGGCTTTGGCAATGAACGGAACAGTACGTGATGCACGCGGGTTGGCTTCAATCACATATACTTTATCGTCTTTGATGGCGAACTGAATATTGATGAGTCCCACGGTGCGTAGTTCTACCGCAATCTTTTTCGTGATATCCTCAATTTGCTGCATCACAAAATCACCTAGGTTGTATGGAGGCAATACTGCGTATGAATCTCCAGAGTGAATTCCTGCCGGTTCAATGTGTTGCATAACACCAATAATGTAGACATCTTTTCCGTCACAAATGGCATCCGCTTCCGCCTCAATTGCTCCACCAAGGAAGTGATCCAGCAAAATCTGGTTGTTCCCCATCTCGTTGATGATGTCAACTACGTGGTGTTCCAATTCTTCTTTGTTGATGACAATTTTCATTTTTTGTCCACCCAATACGTAGGAAGGACGCACCAACAACGGGAAACCTAGGGTTTCTGACAATTCAACCGCCTGCTCAGCGCTTTCAACCACACCGTATTGCGGGAAAGGAATATTGTGTTGTTCGAGCACTTTAGAGAAACGTCCGCGATCTTCAGCCAAATCCAAGGCCTCAAAACTGGTCCCGAGGATCTTAATGCCGTATCGTTCTAGCTTCTCAGCGAGTTTCAAAGCGGTTTGTCCACCCAATTGAACGATAACACCTTCCGGTTTCTCATGGGTAATGATGTCATAAATATGCTCCCAGAATACCGGTTCGAAGTACAATTTATCTGCCGTATCAAAATCGGTAGAAACCGTTTCGGGGTTACAGTTGATCATGATGGTTTCGTAGCCGCATTCTTTGGCCGCCAAAACTCCGTGAACACAAGAATAATCAAATTCGATTCCTTGTCCGATACGGTTTGGTCCTGATCCGAGAACCACTACTTTTTTCTTGTTTGAGCTGACACTTTCGTTTTCGAACTCAAATGTAGAGTAGTAATAAGGTGTTTGAGCTTCAAACTCAGCCGCACATGTATCAACCAGTTTAAATACACGTTTGATACCCATATCGGTACGTTTCACATGTACTTCAGACTCCAAACAACGCAATAAGTGAGCGATTTGACGGTCGGCATACCCTTTTTGTTTGGCTTCGAACATCAAATCTTTCGGAATACTTTCCAAATGGAACTTCTCGATGCGACGTTCCAACTTGATCAAGTCCTCGATTTGTTTCAAGAACCAAATATCGATTTTCGTTTTTTCAACGATTGTTTTAAATGGAATGCCCAGTTTGATGGCGTCGTATACGTGGAACAAACGGTTCCAACTTGCGTTTTCCAAACTGTATAAAATGGCACTTTGATCGGTTAATTCTTTTCCGTCGGCACCTAAACCGTTTCGGTTGATTTCCAATGACTGACATGCTTTTTGCAAAGCCTCTTGGAATGAACGTCCGATTCCCATCACCTCACCTACCGATTTCATCTGCAAGCCTAGTCGACGATCTGTTCCGGGGAATTTATTGAAATTCCAACGCGGGATTTTCACGATCACATAATCCAAGGTCGGTTCGAACAAGGCAGATGTGGTTTTCGTGATTTGGTTATTCAATTCATCCAAGTGATAACCGATGGCCAATTTGGCAGCAATCTTCGCAATCGGATAACCGGTAGCTTTAGAAGCCAAGGCTGAAGATCGAGAAACACGTGGGTTGATTTCAATGGCAATAATGTCTTCTTTCTCATCCGGCGAAACCGCAAACTGTACGTTACAACCTCCAGCGAAATTACCGATAGAGCGCATCATGTGGATGGCCATATCGCGCATGCGCTGGAAAGTGGTGTCAGAAAGTGTCATTGCCGGAGCAACTGTGATGGAATCACCTGTGTGAATTCCCATCGGGTCAAAATTCTCGATAGAACAAATGATCACAACATTATCATTGGCATCGCGAAGCAACTCCAATTCGTATTCTTTCCAGCCCAACAAGGCTTTATCGATCATTACCTCATGGATAGGCGACAATTGCAAGCCGCGTTCCAATAACGTATCAAATTCTTTCGGATCGTAAACGATGGAAGCTCCTGCTCCACCCAAAGTAAACGAAGAGCGAATACACAATGGGAAACCGAATACTTGAGCAATTTCTTTTCCTTCAAGGAACGATTTTGCCGTTTGTTGTGGCGCCATTCCGATTCCGATCTCGCTCATCAAGTTGCGGAACGATTCACGGTTTTCGGTAATTTCAATGGCCGCAATATCAACACCGATAATGTCTACACCATATTCTTCCCAAATGCCCATTTCCTGACATTGGATACACAAGTTCAAACCGGTTTGCCCACCCATCGTAGGTAGAACAGCATCTATCTTATGTTCTTTCAGAATCTCGATAATGCTTTCCGGTTCCAGTGGTTTTAAATACACATTGTCGGCCACCACCTTATCGGTCATAATGGTTGCGGGATTGGAGTTGATCAATGTTACTTCAATTCCTTCTTCACGCAAAGATCTTGCTGCTTGCGAACCTGAGTAATCGAACTCACACGCTTGACCAATGACAATGGGACCTGAACCAATAATTAAAACGGATTTAATCGAGTTGTTTTTCGGCATTTTCTGCTCTTTTTTAGGATACAATTTGACTTAACTATACTACAAATTGAGCGCAAATTTAGTTAGAATAATCGGGGAAGGTCGAAAAGTCGATTCATTTTTTTCAACAGTCTCACGTCAGCTAAATCGATTCACCTAAAACCTTGGTAAGCCGGATCGATTTCGGTTGAACCAAGCGCTTTTTTTATACTTTTGCAGCCTGGTCGAGTCACTTAAACAGGGTGAAACAACTCGCTAAACACTTTCTATGGAAGACCTTAAGCAGTTTATACAAGAGGAAATTATGAATCTGGCCTTTGTACAGGTCGGAGAAGATGATTCAATTGTGAAATCCAAGCTGTTGGATTCGATTACTGTAGTGGATTTGTTAGTAAGTATCGAGGAACATATCGGGAAAAAGATTCCGCAACATTTGATCAACGAAGATAATTTCGATACGATTAACCGCATTTGCGAAACGGTACAACAAATCGATTAACCCGGATGAAGCGCGTTGGGTTACAGTATTTTCTTCCTGCTGCAATTGCGATAACGGTATTGTTGTTTTCCATCAATACGATTAATCAGTATTGCTTTGCACTCCCAGAAGAAAAAACAACAGTATCCGACCTTCGTTACCTTGATAATTTCAGTAATAATCCTTCTTACGAAGCCACTTTTCTTTCAGCAAACGATTCTTCGGAAACCATTTACCTGATGGGTTCTTCTGAATTAACGCACACCTCATCGGCGGCACCTTACAATTTTATTCCGGATCATTTCAAGACAAAAGTCATTGCCATCGGTCATGCAGGAAATCAGTGTTTTTCGATCTATTCACAATTATTGGCCAATCAGGATAAACTGGAAAACGCACCGATTGTTATTTTGCTTTCTCCAGGATGGTTTCATACCGGTTTTTCGGCTGGAACAGCTTCATCCTCTTTTTTGGAATACAATACGCCTACTTTTCTTAATCGCACCTTGGCTAACGCTCCTGATGATGAATTCAGAGCTTACGAAGCTAAGCGCATTGCCGATTTTTATACCGAAATTGTGAATCCTGATTTGAGTTTAAAACTCATGAATTATGAACACCAATCATCGAAGAGTTTTATTCACAAAGGCTGTTATTATCCGTTGATTGCCTTAGATAATTGGTTGAACCAAAAGAAATTCGAATTGGTTGGAAAACCTCAGGGCTCAGTCAACAGCCGAAAAACAATCGTTCCGGAAGACACTCACATAGCGTGGGACAGTTTATTTACAAGCGCTAAAGAAGAACAGCGCAAACGCTCAACCAGCAACAGTTGGTGGATAGAAGATGCTTTTTTTGCCGAAACCAATGGCGACAACGGCCGATTGTTTCCTGTACCGGATGCTTTCAATAAAGAATTGGAGGATTTCAAGATGTTGGTGAAACTGCTGAAAGCACGGAAGGCAAACGTTTCGTTTGTGATTATGCCGCTCAACCCAAGTTATTATGAAAACTGTTCTGAATTGACGCCTGTTATGCAGCAGCTGGAACAAGAGCTAAAAAACAATCGCCTTCCGTATTTAAAGATGTGGAACGACACCCCGAAAACATTCGACAACGGTGTTTTATCAGATGTGATGCATTACAGCGATTATGGCTGGTACCGCGTTGATCAATTTATTGTGAATACTTATCACCTCGCCAAATGAAGTTAAACGCACCCAAACGATTTCTTTTTCACGTTTTGCTTTACAGCGTGATTGTGATTGTGTTGTATCTATTGTATTCTCCTTTGAACAATCATCCGAAAAACAAAACCGGATCGTCCACTCAATTCGTTTACCAGCAATTCTGATATGCTTCCATTTAGTACATACGAGTTTTTCCTTGTCATGGGCGCATTTATCGGAGTGTTGCTATTGTGTAAACTATGGCTTCAGGATTCAAGTTACAAATATGTGCTGGCGATTTTGAATCTGTTGTTTTTAGCAGTTTTCTTCCCGCAACCTTGGCATTTCTTCGGGTTGATTATTTATTCGTACTTCTTTGTTTATCTGTTTTCATCGGTACTAAAACCCAAGCTGAAAATTTGGGGAATCATCGTATTATTGTTACCGATGTTGTTGGTGAAATTCGAAATACAGATTGCGTCTTACCCTTTCAAGATCAATAATTTACTTTCGTTTGCAGGATTATCATACGCCAGTTTTAGAATCGTTGGGTATTATATGGACAAAGCACCAACTGAAAAAATGGCCAATCCGTTGACTTATTTCAATTTCTTGTCCTTCACCCCTACTTTGCTGATTGGTCCGATAGAGCGCTTTGGTCGTTTTCAAGCAGCAGAAGCCACCGGATTTTCAACCCTAACAAGCGAACACTTCATCAAGGGCTGGAATGCCTTATTAAAAGGATTGGTATTCAAATACATTTGTGCTGAAGTAGTAGATCGTTACTGGTTGGGCGGACTGGAAGGAACTGCTTATTCAGGGCTTTCACATGTGAACGATTATTACGCCTATTATTTCTATTTATTCTTCGATTTTGCAGGCTATTCATTCATGGCGCTTGGAATTGGCTACATGATGGGAATGGTTGTTCCAGTGAACTTTACCAATCCGTTTGTGGCAGTCAATCCGCAAGATTTCTGGCGACGTTTTCACATTAGTTTGGGCGATTGGTTGAAAGACTACTTTTTCACACCGCTTTATCTATTTCTGACACGTAAGAAGCAATTGAAAAAATATCCAATCACCCGACAGAACACAGCTTTGTTACTCACCTTTACGTTAATGGGTTGCTGGAACGGGTTTACGTCCAACTTCGTGTTGAGTGGCTTATTGTTCGGTTCCTATTCCTTGATTCACAATACGTATATGATCCAATGTAAAAAGAAGAACAAAGATGTTGTGTTCGGCAACATGAATCCGAAACACGTGCGATTGATCAGCATTTTTGTGACCTTTCACCTCACAGCCTTTGCGTTGTATGTGTTTAGTGGTCGCTTTTAACTTTGCGGAATATGAAATACGATTTTAACCGACAGTGTTTTCTGGAACTTGATCGCGAGATTGATAAAGCAGCCGTTATTGGGAGCGATGCAACCGTAAGTTGGAAAGAACTAACCGAACAAGTTGATCGTTTAACGCAGTTATTTCGTGAATTAGCCATTCCGAAAGGTCATCCGGTGATGATTTACGGACACAAGGAAAGTGGTTTTCCGGTAGCGATGCTTGCTTGTTATCATGCTGACATCACTTATATTCCTATTGATATCGTTTATCCGATTGAGCGCATTCGAACTATTGCCGCGGCTACTGGTTCACAGGTGTTGATTTGTACAAGTGATTTGCAACCGGAAGTTGATTTTTCGGTGGTGATTGATCGCGACTTTCAACCTACAATTCATCAGCAACCTGTTTATCCGTCTGTTGAAGTCGATCATTCGGACGATGTGTTGCAATACATCATTTTCACATCCGGATCTACCGGCGAACCGAAAGGTGTTCAAATTACCAAAAGTTCCATTCAAACTTTTATAGATTGGGCTTCGGTCGATTTCGGTTTCTCCGGAAACGATGTATTGATGAACCAAGCGCCGTTTTCTTTTGATGTTTCCTTGTGCGATGTGCTCAATGCCTTTGTTCGTGGAGCAACATTGGTGTTGAGTTCAGGTGATCAGGTGAAAGATCAGGACGGTTTCTTGAAACGATTGGCAGCAACCCATTGCAGTGTGTGGACTTCTACTCCATCGTTTTTGTACCTGTTTCTGCGTCACGAAAACTTTCATGCAGGAAATCTTCCGGCAATCAATACCTTCTTGTTTATGGGAGAAGAATTGCCGAATCGCACGTGTGTATTGCTGAAACAATTGTTTCCGGAAGCCAGAATACTGAATGCTTACGGTCCAACGGAAGCAACCATCGTTACTACATTGATTGAAATTACGGAAGAAATCATTCGCGACTATCCTTTATTGCCCATTGGCTATGCCATGCCGGGAAGCACTTTACTGATTGACAAACCAGATCAGGAAGCGAAAGAAGGTGAATTGATCATTGTGGGGAATCATGTTTCTATCGGGTATTACAAACGACCGGAATTGAATGCCGAAAAATTCTTCCTGCACAACGGACAACGGGCTTTCAGAACGGGGGATTTGGCTTATTTCGAAGGTGATTTGTTGTTTTGTCTCGGAAGAAATGACGATCAGGTAAAATTACACGGATACCGAATCGAATTGAATGAAATCAGCAATGTTTTATGCAAGCACGCTCAAGTTTCAGACGCCGTTAGTATTGCATTGAAACGCGGAAACGAGGTCAAAAAAATCATCAGTTTTGTGATTCCGGCTTCTGATTCGGACCATCCAACGCGCGAACAACTTTCGGATTTTTTAGCTGAACAATTGCCTTATTACATGGTTCCGGGAGATATTGCCTTGGTGGAAGATTTCCCTTACAATGGCAATCATAAAATTGATAAGAATCAGTTGACGGAGCGGTATGTGAAACGGCAGTTCATCAATGCTTAAGCAGATTTTTAACCGTTCGTAATATTGCAAATTGTCCGCCTCAGGTGGATCAAATAAACGGTCGTGATTTCGCAATATTACGAACGGATTTTTTTTTCGATTAGCTCAATTCGTCAACCTTTATCAGCCATCACGATCGATAAATCGGTATATTTGTTCCACAAAAAACACAACATGCAACTGGTACTCAATCAACAGCAAATAGAGCAGAAAATCACGCGATTATCGCATGAGATCATCGAAAACACTTACGGTGAAACTTCATTATTCATTGGCGGAATTGTTGGAAATGGTGAGGTTTTTGCCGACCAGATTGCGAAAATCATTCAACAACACACTACATTGGAATTAACCGTTTTTACAGTTGATTTACACAAAGATTTTCCGCTTGAGCACCCAATTTCATGTTCCATCGATCCGACTACTCTCAAAGGAAAAACAGTGATCTTAGTAGACGATGTGATCAATTCCGGAACGACCATGCAATATGGCTTGATGAAAATTTTGGAACAACCTGTTCGAAGTGTAAAAACCGTTGCGTTGGTTGACCGTTTACACCGTCGGTATCCGATCAAGTGTGATTTTGTTGGAATGACATTGACCACAACACTTAAAGACCGTGTGGAAGTTATGCCATCGAATGGCTCATTAGAAGCATTTTTGGTATGAGTATTCAACGCGTCACCGAATCGGCTAGTCATTATGATAACCTTGAGCAGCAATCGACCCGTTCATTGCTAGAAGGTATCAACAACGAAGATAAAACGGTTCCCTTGGCTGTAGAAGCTGAAATTCCAAACATCGAACAACTCGTAGACGCTTGTGTAGAGCGCATGCAATCTGGCGGTAGATTGTTTTACATTGGCGCCGGTACTAGCGGAAGATTGGGAATTGTAGATGCAAGTGAATGTCCGCCAACCTTCGGTGTTCCACAAGGAATGGTGATTGGTTTAATAGCAGGTGGAGATTCAGCCATTCGCAAGGCGGTAGAATTTGCAGAAGACAATCGTGAACAAGGTTGGAAAGACCTTCAAGAACATGCTATTTGCGATAAAGACATCGTAGTTGGAATAGCGGCTTCAGGAACCACTCCTTATGTATTGGGCGCATTGGAAACCGCAAAAACACACGGTATTCTTACCGGAGGTATTTCCTGTAATCCGGGATCGCCTTTGAGTCAATTGGCTGATATTGCCATTACACCTGTTGTGGGACCGGAATTTGTGACCGGAAGTACGCGTATGAAAAGCGGAACAGCTCAAAAATTGGTGTTGAATATGCTTTCTACGGCCATTATGATTCGCTTGGGACGTGTTCGCGGAAACAGAATGGTAGATATGCAACTAACCAACGACAAACTCGTCGATCGCGGTATTCGCATGATCATGGATGCAACAGGTGCCGATGAAGCTACTAGTTCGCAATTACTTCAAGAATTAGGTTCCGTAAGAGCTGCCGTTGATCATTTCAACGCTACAAAATGAGCCTGTCCTTTGAACAGATCAAATCCAACGAATTAGCTGTAGTCTTGAATTACCTGCGTTCAGCTGCAAAAACACTTCAGCAAAAAAGAGTTGCGCAATGGACCGTTTGGTTAAATCCGCCACAATCCAACATCGAATGGGTTGAAAAAGGAATTCAGGAAGGCGAATATTACTTGATTCTAAAGGAAAATTCTCCCATTGGAATTGTTCGACTTTCAGAAACCGACGAAACCTATTGGGGAAAACAAGCATCCGATGCCCGTTACATTCATTCTCTAGTAATTGACGAACACTATTCCGGTCTTGGATTAGGCAAACAAGTCATCGAATTAGTAATTCAGCAAGCAATTTCAGACAACATACCATTTATGCGATTGGATTGTATTGCAACAAATACTGCACTCTGTAACTACTACGAATCACAAGGATTCAAAAAAGTGGGACAGAAACAAATGCCTCACTCGCTGAATAATTTGTACGAGAAAGCGTTGATCAATTAACTTATTTGTAACCAACCCGTGTTCGCGGTACTTCCGTCTCTTCATTCATTTCCTGAACGTATTGAAATACTCGGCTTATTTTGGTGTCTTGATCAAACAATCGCTCTTCCAACAAATCCATACGTTCGCGTAATTCCCTGCTGGATAAGATCATTTCCTTTAATTTGGTGTAAACCCGCATGATCTGAATGTTCACTGCAATTGCACGTTTGCTGCTTAAAACACTGGATAGCATTAAAACTCCATGTTCTGTAAAAACGTTAGGTAAAGTTCTTCTGCCACCATGTACACTTGAAGTCGCAATTTGCGACCTCAAGTTACTCCATTCGTCTTCGGTTAATTGAAACATAAAATCTTCAGGAAAACGATCAGTATTACGTTTTACTTGTTCGTTCAATCGTTTGGTGTCCACTTGGTAAAGTTCAGCCAAATCACTATCAAGCATCACCTTTTGGTCTCGGATAACGTAGATTTTTCGGTAAATAAATTCGTCAGGTAATTGTGTATTCATTTGTGTCTTTTACTTGAATATACGAATAATTTTCAAAATAAAAGCCGGAAACGTCGGGCTATCGTTACCTTTGCTTCATGCGTTTTGATATACTTACCATATTGCCGGAATTACTGGAAGGACCTTTTTCTGCTTCCATGATGAAACGGGCTCAGGACCGTGATTTACTGGAAGTTCATATCCATAATATCCGCGATTATTCGACCAACAAACACAAGAACGTTGACGATTACCAATATGGTGGAGGAGCCGGGATGGTAATGACCATTGAGCCGATTGCCATTCTGATTGAAAAACTGAAAGCCGAACGCAATTATGATGAGATCATTTATATGACCCCCGACGGTGAAGTGCTGGAACAAAAACACAGCAATACTTGGAGTTTGAAAGAAAACATCATGATTCTTTGCGGTCATTACAAAGGTGTGGATGAACGTATTCGTGAACATTACATTACCAAAGAACTTTCGATCGGGTCGTATGTGTTGACAGGAGGAGAATTGGCAGCGGCCGTTTTGGTAGATAGCATAGCGCGATTGATCCCGGGAGTAATGAACGATGAAACTTCGGCACTCACGGATAGTTTTCAAGACAACTTGCTTTCTCCGCCTGTTTATACGCGTCCACCTGAATTTAACGGATGGAAAGTACCTGACGTTTTGCTGAGTGGTGATTTTGCCAAAATCGATATCTGGCGAGAAGAACAAGCTATTGAACGAACAAAAGTTAGACGCCCCGATTTGTATAAGAAGTTTAAACACGAAGGTTGATGAACAACTTATCGAAAGAATGAGTTAATTTGATAAAAAAAGGAGGATGAAACGAATCATCAGCTATAGTTGTTATTTGGCGCTTGTTTGTGTCTTTTTTTCGTCATGTAAAAAGGCCGAGATTACCCCCTATTCCGAATCTTCATCCGAAGCACCTACACTTCCTGAAATATCTTATGATTACCTTAATGTTGACTTTCCGGCCAGTTTTGATTCTCCACCGCTGAATTTCATCAGTTCATTATCACCCGACAATCCGATTACGAATGAAGGTGTTGCCTTGGGTCGTGTATTGTTTTACGATAAAAACCTCTCGCTGAACAAACACGTTTCGTGTGCTTCCTGCCATTCACAACAACATGCTTTCTCCGATACAAAATCTTTTAGCACCGGGCTTTATGGCGGTCATACAACACGGAACAGCATGAGTATTTTTAATACGCGCTTTTCGAATCGTTTTTTCTGGGACCAACGTGCACAAGGAGTAGAAAACCAAGTAGTGATGCCGATTCAAAATCACTTGGAAATGGATATGACCTTGGATAGTTTGGCAAACCGGTTAGCAACCGTTGCTTATTATCCGCAATTGTTCCAAAACGCTTTCGGGTCAACTGAAATCAATCCCGACAACATCTCAAAAGCATTGGCACAATTTGTTCAATCATTGGTGAGCTACAAATCTAAGTTTGATAAGGGATATGAAACCAACTTCGCCAATTTCAGTCAGCTGGAACGCGATGGTATGAATCTTTACAACAGCGGAACGATTAACTGCAATCATTGTCATACAACAGTTAATTTCTACACCAATCAATCCATGGTAAATGGTTTGGATGAAGTTTACGCAGATCAGGGATTGGGAACGTTAACCGGCGATCCGCAAGACAACGGAAAGTTCAAAGTTCCTTCATTGCGCAACATTGCGGTTTCCGGACCTTACATGCACGATGGCCGTTTCCAAACACTTGAAGAAGTAGTCGAACACTACAATTCGGGTATAAAAGCACATCCGAACCTGGATGACCGATTGGCTGCTGACGGAATGACTGGCGGACCACCGAAGCGTTACCACATGACGGATTACCAGAAGAAATCATTGATTGCTTTTCTGAAAACATTGACCGATTACGAATTTTTATACGATAAACGTTTCTCAAATCCTTTCAAGCCTTAATCAATTATGGACGTAAACGCATTGGAGCCGGCAATTACCGCTTTAAAAAACGGTGGAACCATTCTTTTTCCAACCGACACCATTTGGGGATTGGGTTGCGACGCCACTGATGATGCCGCTTGTCAACGCATTATGGAGATCAAGCAACGTCCGGTAGAAAAGAGTTTTGTGTTGCTGGCCGACAGTTTTCAAATGATAGAAAAGTACATTCCTGAATTTCCGGATGTGTGTTATGATTTGGCAGATTTGGCAGAGAAACCATTGACCATTATTTATCCGAATGCCAAAGGATTGGCACCTACTGTTTTGGCAGCAGACGGTTCTGTAGGAATTCGTTTGACCAAAGATCCGATTTGTTTAAAGCTCATTCGCGCTATTCGTAAACCAATCGTTGCTACTTCAGCCAATCTTTCGGGCGAACCACACCCTACTCGATTTGGCGAATTGAACGAACTCATCAAAAAAGGCGTTGATGCAATTGTATTGGAACGTCTGGAAGAAACTTGTACCACTCCATCTCAGATCATCAAAATTGGATTGGACAGTTCCATTCAAATCATTCGGAAATAACCCTTTTTATTCAGTCGTTCTATTGTCGTAAGACTCTTTCTGTGTTTCAGCATCGTGCTTGGTCAACCGAATAACTTTGTCTTTATGCTGAGGCGGAGAATAAATGGTGTACAATTTCAATGCTAAAACAGGATCTGTGTTAATGATATTGTGCAATGCGCCATGTGGAACAATAATCGCATCGCCCGCTTTGATTGGGCTTGATACTCCATTCAAAACACACGTTGCTGTACCACTTTCAAATCGAAAAAACTGATCGCCATTCGTGTGAACTTCCTCGCCGATCTCTTCGCCGGGTTTCAAACTCATAAGCACAAGCTGCAGGTGTTTACCTGTATAAAGTACCTTCCGGAAGTTCGTGTTCGCTAGTGTAAGTTCTTCGATGTTTACGTGATAACCATCTTTTTTGTGTTCTGTAGATCCGTTCATCTTACATTTTCATTTGTAGGTAAATACTGTTTGAATTTTTGTGCTTTACTATATTCTAGATGAAACCTAATCGTATTCATCATGATTCTCATAATCATCATCTGGAACTGTATAACCATTCACTTCCGTGTGACGAATTTGTCCGCCCAGATAACCGGTTTTGGCTACTAAACCAAATCCAACCAACGATATCAGGAGTGTACACCAAGCTACAACATTGGTAGTTGAAGGATTTAGCACCGATAAAACAGCAGCTAAAACCGCCATTACTCCCAACGCTATAATGGCAATCAATGAATATGCGGCCGCAGTTTCATGTTGTTCGAGTACTTTCTCAGCAATTCCGGGAATGTGTTTCACGGTCTTTTCTGCAGCTTCACCGGTCAAATATGCCACCGCACCGCCTACAGCGGAAATTAAAAGAACCACATAAGCCGCTAGTTTGGCTGTTGTGCTTTTCGACCAAATTCCAATAGCCAATACAATAGCACCGAAAAGGAATCCGAAAATGGGCATATGGTTGATCAATAAATGGATGTGTGTCTCTTTCATGCGTTGTTTGATGAGTTTATACCACAAAATTACGCGCCTTTCAGAGCAGGATTGTTGCAGACTAAAGCCGAAGAATTACATCTATCACACCTCGTTATCAATGCGTTCATCGATCTGAGGCAGACTCCATAATTGCCGTTCAGAAAATGACTTACTCTTCGTATATTTGCACCCGTCAAACGAAGGACGATTATACAATGCAACAACAGAATTACGCAGACCGACTGAAACATCCTGTGTTTAAAGTCATTTCAAGCATCATCACGGAACAAGGTTTAGAAGCTTATGTTATCGGTGGTTTTGTGCGCGATTTGTTGTTGGAGCGTCCTTCCAAAGACATTGACATCGTTGTGGTGGGTGACGGCATGGAATTGGCCAAAGCTGCTGCCGAAACATTGCGTGTGAAGAAAGTTTCGTACTTCAAGAATTTCGGGACCGCACAGTTTGTTTACAAAGACCTTGAAGTGGAATTTGTAGGCGCGCGCAAAGAATCCTACCAACGCGATTCACGCAAACCGATCGTTGAAGACGGTACGTTGAGCGATGATCAGAAACGCCGCGATTTTACCATCAACGCACTGGCACTCGATTTACGAGCGGACACTTTCGGAAACATTGTTGATCCGTTTGGAGGATTAGAGGATTTGGAAAAAGGCATTTTACGCACGCCGTTGGAACCGGAACAAACCTATTCGGATGATCCGTTGCGTATGATGCGCGCCATCCGGTTTGCTACCCAACTCGGTTTTCAGATCGAACGTAAAAGTTTGGATGCCATTCGCACCCATGCAGAACGGTTGGAAATTATTTCCGAAGAGCGGATCATGGACGAATTGAACAAAATCATCAAAACACCAAAGCCTTCGCGCGGTTTTGAATTGTTGTTCTCTACCCAATTATTGCATCAGTTTTTCCCGGAAATGGTCGCACTTTACGGAATTGAAACCATCAACGGAAAAAGCCATAAAGACAATTTCTTTCACACCTTGGAAGTGCTTGACAATGTTTGCTTAAACTCCGAGGATTTGTGGTTGCGCTGGGCGGCTATTTTACACGATATCGCCAAACCGCCAACAAAACGTTTTGACACCGAAATCGGTTGGACGTTTCACGGTCACGAAGAACTGGGTGCTCGTATGGTGCCGAAAATCTTCAAACGTTTGCGATTACCGCTCGACCAAAAGATGAAATACGTGCAGAAATTGGTGCGCCTTCACTTACGTCCGATTGCGCTGGTAAAAGGTTCGGTTACCGATTCGGCTATCCGACGCTTGTTGTTTGAATCTGGCGACGACATTGAAGACCTCATGACCTTGTGCAATGCCGATATTACCTCGAAAAACGAGTTCAAGGTCAAGAAGTACCGTCAAAATTTTGAAACCGTTTCGCAAAAACTGAAAGATGTAGAGGAAAAAGACCGCGTGCGTAATTTCCAACCACCTGTTTCGGGAGAATTGATCATGTCGACCTTTAACTTAGCTCCGTGTAGCGAAATCGGAACCATTAAAACCCGCATTAAAGAAGCAATTCTTGAAGGAGAAATTGCCAATGAACACGAAGCAGCCGTTGAATACATGTTTACAATCGCCAAGGAAATGGGATTAGAAAAACAGAACAACTGAATACACGTATAAACTTGTTATTTTTGAATAAATTTTACCTTACATGGGAGCTTTAAAATTTCGCGTTTTATTGGATTCTGAAAAAGACCAGGAAACATTTCGCGATATACTTATTAACGACACCGACAACTTTGAAACGCTCTACCGTGCCATTTTGAATTCCTTCCGTTTTGAAGGACAAGAAATAGGTTCTTTTTACATGTCGAACGACGATTGGGACAAAGGTCATGAAATCGGTTTGATGGACATGCGTTACTCAGACGAAGATGAAATTCTTCCAAGCGTAATGAAAGAAGCCATATTGAAAGACTTTATGGAAGTTTCGGATCAGAAAATCATTCTGGTTTACGATTTCCTGCGCATGTGGATTTTCCTCATTGAATTGCTCGAACAAACCGAAAATACAGTTGAAAAACCGGAAGTAGTACTTTCTATTGGTGTGGCGCCACCCGAAGATTCCAAGATGATTCCGGAAGACAGTGATTTCATGGAAGAAGGCGATGAAGACGAGCTTTTCGGCGAAGATGACGAATTCGACGATGGCTACGATGAAGAAGATTTCTCGAATTACGACGAGTTTAACTATTAAAAAATTGAAAACGTAGGGGCGACTCGCGAGTCGCCCCTACGTTTTCAATTTTCAATTCATAATGAATGATGGATCAAGAAAAAAAATTCGGTGACCCGATAGGAGTTGCCATTCAGGAATTCGCAAAAACACGCAAACCAGACGATATCATTGTGACTTCGGATATTTGCGATGATGATATTATTCCGTTGGAAGTGTTGTTTCGCAACTACGACGAAATGCCCGAGATTGAGCAAACAGCCTTGGATCACGCTTCGGGTAAAGTATTGGATGTAGGTTCCGGAGCGGGAATTCACGCAGTTTACCTGCAAGATCAGGGAATGGACGTTACGTGCATCGATATTTCGCAAGGCGCAGTGGATTATCTCAACGCAAACGGATTGAAGGCACAGCGCATTAATTTCTTCTCGCTCAAAGACCAACAGTTCGATACCATTCTCATGCTCATGAACGGCATAGGAATTGCAGGAAAGCTTTCCAATTTGGAAACAACATTGACACATGCCAAGAGTTTATTGAAACCGGGAGGGAAAATCCTCTGCGATTCATCTGATATTCGTTATTTGTACGAAGACGAAGATGGTTCATTGTGGATTGACCTGAACACCGATTATTACGGCAATTTCCGTTTTCAAATGAAATACAAAAAAGAAAAAGGTCCGTGGTTTGATTGGTTGTATGTTGATTTCGATACGCTTTTCCAAGCGGCTAAAAATGTGGGTTTAAAAGCACAACGCATTGTTGAAATTGAAGATCATTATTTGGCGGAAATTACCTTGAGTTAAATGAAAGCAGTATTCACATTCATCCTGTCGTTTTTTGTCGCCTACTTCGGTTTCGGGCAAGAAAAAACCTTGTTGTTTAGTATCAAAGGAAAAGATACCAAACCTTCTTTTCTGTTCGGTACGGTGCACATGATTGCTGATACTGCCTATTATTTCCCCACAAAACTGGAAAAAACGCTTGGCAAAGCCGATCAATTGGTGTTGGAAATAGACAACATTGGCGATCGTGCGAAAGCGCAAAAAATGCTCCTCCTCGATTCGGGAAATGTGTTCGATCAATTCACTCCTGAGCAAGCCGACAGCATAGTTCAATGGGGCTCTTCCCTATTGGGAATGAAACCGGAAGCCTTTAAAAAGAGTTTCAGCGGAATGAAACCCTTTGTGTTGGTGCAAATCGGTGTGCAGGCCATGATGAATGCGCATTCCAAATCGTATGAAATGGATTTGATGTCGAAAGCCGGAGCCAACAAACAACCGGTGAGAGGCTTGGAAAGTATGGAATCGCAGTTTGCCATTTTTGACAACTTGAAACCTGAAGTGCTCACTGAAATGATCATGGAAGGCATCCGTCACCCCGAAAAAGCTGCCGAAACACAACAAGAGCTGGTAGCGTTGTACGTTGCGAAAGATGTGGAAGGATTGGCAAAACTCATTGTAGAATCGGAAGACATTGCCGGCAGTGCCGAAGAATTATTGTATCGCCGCAACCGCAACTGGATTCCGGTGATGACCGATTATATGAAAACTCAATCGTGTTTTTTTGCCGTAGGTGCAGGCCATTTAGGCGGTGACCAAGGTGTTATTCAATTACTCAAAGATGCAGGTTATACCGTTACACCCATTGCTTACTAAACTTTCGTTGCTCATTGCTCTTGTCTTTACTTTCGGAGCATGTAAAACGTATTCCGAAGACGATAAAGCATCGTTTGATGATCAGATCGAACGCTACATCGCCAAGAAAAAAGAGTGGAAACTAACCAAATCTTCCTCCGGTTTATACATGGAAGTATTAGAAGAAGGCACAGGCGAAGAACCCGTTATTTTTGGTAGTGAGGTCACCATTGCTTATAAAGGTGAACTCCTAAACGGTAAGGTATTCGATGAAAAATCGATCAAAGCTCCGCTAAAAAGCAACCTAAAAGGACTGATCATGGGCTTTCAAGAAGGTTTGTTGAATCAAAAAGCAGGTGCTAAATTGCGGTTAATTGTTCCACCACATTTGGGATACGCAGATAATGATTTGGAGAAAATTCCGGCTAATTCGGTATTGGTATTTGAGATTGAGTTGGTGGAGGTTTATTAGGGCTGACGAGACTGTTTTTTTCAACACAACGCTTGCGCTAAAGCTTCAGCGGAAGCGTAAAGGCACAAAGTTTTTTTTGAAGGATAGACGTGTTAAGAACACAAAGGGGTTCTACCTAAATCACCTTCGTGATCGTAATAAGATTGGTTCTTTTTCTTTGTAGCAAAAGTTAGTCCCGACATTTGAACAAGGTTTTTGAATTCTACCTAAACCACCTTTGTGATCTTTTAACACGTCAAACTTGTCCGTTTTCTTTGTGCCTTTGTGGTCAATTGCATTCGCTCGCATCGTTCTTTATTGTTACATTTCCATCATCTTTACTTATCAAAGCTCAGATATTGTCATTCACGCTTCATGAAGAAAATTGCTGTTCTTTTATTACTTGGGTTCTTTGCGTTGCAATCGTGCCGCTACAGACCTTATTTGAAATACTATTTCCCTTCCGGCAAAACACATATTGCGCATTCCGGAAAATGGGATAAGGTGGTTGGTTCCAACTCAAATCCGCTGCGTGCCGGTTATGATGTGACATCTTATGATTGGACGATTCATGTGCAACCAGAGCAAAAATCGATCGCTGGAGTCATGAAAATCAACTTCCGTGCGGAGTCTGAACTCGACAGTATACTGCTTGATTTGGAACGTCATTTATCCATCGATCACATCACAGCTTCTGTTCCACTGAAGAAAACAAAACGCAAAAAAGATGCGTTGTTCATTGTGTTTGACAAGAAATTAAAAACCGGAGAAAACGTTTCGTTGGAAATCACCTATCACGGAAAACCGCCAACCATGTTAGGTAATACGTCTATTAACCGAAACAAAGACGCCAACGATAAACCTTGGATTTGCACCGCTACCGAAGGAATCGGTCCACACCACATGATGCCTTGCAAGAACCTGCTTTACGATGAACCCGATAGCTGTTTCATTCGCGTGGGGGTGCCAAAAGACCTGGTTGGCGTAGCAAATGGTAAGCTGGATAGCATAACGGAAACGGAATCTGAAAAGATCTATCATTGGGCCGTTCGCAATCCGATCAACATCTACAACATTTCATTTAATGTAGGCGATTACGTAAAACTGGAAAAGGATTATCGCGATATCAATGGTGTTGACCGTAAAATTCAGCTCTACACACTCCGTTATAACAAAGAGATTGCCGATACATTTTATAACCAAGCCCCAATAATTCTACAAAAACTGGAAAACTTATACGGAGTGTATCCATGGTGGAACGATGGTTGTAAAATTGTTGAAACTGCTTTGCACAAAGGGCTTTGCATGGAACATCAGTCGGCCATTTCAATGACGGATGCCTACAAATACCAATTCATTGGAATCAATTACACATTGGTGCACGAACTGAGCCATGAATGGTGGGGAAACAGCAGTACGGCTTATGATTACGCCGATCTTTGGTTACACGAAGGTTTTGCGCAATATTCGGAAGCGCTGGTTGTTGAAGCTCTTCAGGGAAAAGGTTATTATGATTATTTCATCAACTATTATGCAAGTCAGGTCAGAAACAAACGACCGGTTGTAAAACCCTACGATGTGCGTTACAACAACCTGGTGCATGACCACGATCAGGATATTTACGACAAAGGCGCCCTATTGCTACACACCCTACGCATGCAATTGAACCATGATTCATTGTTTTTCAGCATCCTCAAAGCCACGCAGCAACATTTTTCAAAAAGCAACTTCACCACCAATCAGTTCATCGCGTTCTTCAATGAAAAAAGCGGTCGAGATTTTACGCCCTATTTTGACGTTTACTTAAACCATATTGCTCCACCAATTTTGGAATGCCGATTCATTAAATCAACTGATGGAACTTCCATACTTGAATACAACTGGAAAGAAGAACTCCCGGCAGAATTCAGTATGAAAGTCGCAGTAAACGTTGGTGACAGTGTTCAATTCATCTATCCGAGTTCCGGAGTTCAGCAATTGCCCATTCCAATGAACCAAAAATGCACTTTTGATGTGGCGCAGTTTGGGTATGTGGTGTTTGAGAAACGGAAATGAGTTTATTCTTGTCAAATTAGTGATTAACTACTTTATATTTGGTTTTGGTAATTTAATAGCAATCGCTAATCAATGAAGATTAAACGAAAAAAAAATATAACCATATGTGTTTCATTATTAATGCTTCACATTTATTATCGTGAATTTATAGTTCAATTTGACCCTAAACGCATTCATAAAAACACTGGTCTACTACAGTCAAATCCAGAGTATCATAAAGGCAGTGGCAGGTCAACAAGTCGTTGGTATTTTAAGTTGAATGGGGAAGTTTATGAACTGAGCCGTTTGAATCCAGTTGGTTTGAGCAAGAAAGATATTCACAAGCTAAAAAAAGGGGATCAACTAGTGATTTATTCATATCCAGATTATAGTTTTTCTAATTTTATCGATTTCTTAAACGGAAGAATTCGAATTGTTGGGATGAAGAGCAACTATTGGGATAAATTTAATTTGACACGTATAAAAAATGATATCTACAGAATGGATAATTCTCTTTTTTGGATGTCCAACTCTTTACTACTTTTTTGCATAATAGTCGATTATTTCGACAAAAGAAAAAAATCAACTATGAATAGTGATTCAATCAATATGCTCAACTAACCTTCATAACATGTTTTTTAGACGCTTTAACTAATTTTCCAATATTCAACAATGATTAATACAAAAAGTTGCTCGGCTTATATCGTCAACCGCAACGTCATCCCCAACCAACCACTAATATTTGTTGCTTTCTGGTCAGCGATTACAAAATGTTTGAGTGTTGGACGAAAAGCCAGTGCAAACGATAATCCTTGTAAAGCTTTCCCGTTTTTCCATGGTCTAAAACTCAGTTCAACCGGCAATTGCAGGGTCATGGAATGTGATTTTGGTGCATCAGCTACATCTGTGCGGTGAAACTCGTTTACAGGACGGTTATCCATTGTTACGTTAGCCGAAATCGACGACCAATCGTTTTGGTAAGTACTCATGCGCGCGTTGACTGAAAATCCATAAGATGCAGTAATTCCGACATGCAATGCAAAACGTCGCAACGGGTTGGTTTGAAAAAAATGTGAAACCCCAATCATAAAATCGCTTGCTTCATAAGATCGACCAATGGTTTGATCGTGCGTGGAATCAACATAATACTGTTTTCCGGTTTGACTAGAAGTCAAGGTATCAATGGTAAACGATTCTGATTTGGTCCAGCTTTGATCGGATCGATAACCGATTCCGCTTCCGAAAACAAGTCCTACCGATGAACGGATTTTTTTTGCGTCCAAAAACGCGTTTTTATACGAAACATGCACCGATCCAAGTAAATAGGAACTTACCGAATACCCATTGCCATAATTATAACCCGATGAATTACCTTGCAGGTATCCCAATGAATCGGCCGGTATCGTAAAATCGGGCGCATATTTATTCCAGGTAGTATTACTGAGGTTTGTCGAATAACTATCGCCACCTCCAAATGTCAAAGCAATCTCTACAGCACGGTTTTCTGGTTTAGTTTCTTGAGCTTGACCGGTGGAACAAATTGCTGTAAACGTAAATACCGCTGCAATTAACTTGAAATGAATGGAATATGACATATCGGTTTATTAATGAATTTGAATTGTGTTTTACATCAACGCAAAGATTCCAATTTTAGTATTGAGTAACGTAGACTGTGAGTCAGCCTCAGGCTGAGAGCAAAATCCATGGATCTGTGCGACAAAAAATCAGCGTTATTGATCCTGCAATCGTTCGCACAACTGAGTAGTGAATTAAGTTCGGATGAAATTCACTCAAACCATTGTCAAAACCAAATCAAACTCCTACTTTTGGGTTCGATTTAAAAACGAATCTAATTTCTCTCAAACATGAGTGTTCTGGTAAATAAAGACTCTAAAGTAATTGTACAAGGATTCACTGGAAGTGAAGGTACGTTCCACGCGGGACAAATGATTGAATACGGTACCAACGTTGTTGGTGGTGTAACTCCCGGAAAAGGAGGTTCTTCTCATTTAGATCGCCCTGTTTTTAACACAGTGGCTGATGCTGTTGCTAAAACCGGAGCTGATGTTTCCATTATTTTCGTTCCGCCTGCATTTGCAGCAGATGCGATCATGGAAGCAGCCAATGCCGGAATCAAAGTGATTGTTTGTATTACGGAAGGTATTCCTGTAAACGATATGGTGAAAGCCAAAGAATACATCAAAGCTTTTGACACGCGTTTGATCGGTCCTAACTGTCCGGGTGTTATTACTGCAGGTGAAGCGAAAGTTGGTATCATGCCGGGCTTCGTTTTCAAAAAAGGAAAAATCGGTATCGTTTCTAAATCAGGAACTTTGACGTACGAAGCTGCTGACCAAGTTGCAAAAGCAGGTTTGGGTATCACAACAGCAATCGGAATTGGTGGTGACCCGATCATTGGTACTACAACACGCGAAGCGGTTGAATTATTGATGAACGATCCGGAAACGGAAGGAATCGTAATGATCGGTGAAATCGGTGGAAACCTGGAAGCTATCGCTGCTCGTTGGATCAAAGAACACGGAACAAAACCGGTTGTAGGATTCATCGCAGGTGAAACAGCACCAAAAGGTCGTACAATGGGTCACGCTGGTGCTATTGTAGGTGGAGATGACGATACGGCGGAAGCGAAAAAACGTATCATGCGTGAATGTGGTATTCACGTAGTTGATTCCCCTGCTCAAATCGGTGCTAAAATGGCCGAAGTTATCGGAGTTACAGCTTAATTAAAGCTACTACATAATTCAATTATCCCGGTCAGTCTTAGGCAGATCGGGATTTTTTTATTCAGTGAACTTCATGTTCAAAATTTCACTTAATTTGTAGCAACTTAAAACAATTATGAACATCATCCGACCGTTATGCTTCCTTTTCTTGCTGTTGGTTTGCAGTCATAACTACGCGCAGGATTTATCTTCCGGTCAGATCAAACAAAAAATGACTACCGTAAGTCAGCAAAAAAAAGCCGATTTGTACTTGGATCTGGGTGTTCAGCTCTATTACGAAAGCGGAAATCCGGATAGTTTGATCAAGTATTGTCTGAAATCGTTGGCACTCGCCGAAAAGCTAAATGAAAAGAACATTCAAGTGAATGCGTATAAATTTAGCGCGAACGGTTATTCGTTGAAACGCGACTTTGTCAATTCAAACAAACAACTCAACAAAGGTCTTGCTCTAGCCAAAAAGATCAACCACCAAATGTCTATTGCAGATATTTACAATAAGTTCGGATACAATTACCAAATGGTCAATCAGCCCGAAAAGGCCATTGAATCGTATCTCCACGCAGCAGAATCATTTGAAAAAATCAACGAATGGGGTGAATTGATCATTGTATATCAAAATGTGAGTTCCATTTTTTCGGAATTGGAACATACGGAAGAAACAGCCTTTTACACGCGGAAAATGATTGAAACCTTGCCACGTGTTACTAGTAAGTTTCATAAAGCCAGTACCTATTCTGCCGTAACTGATCGTTTTTATCGACTTAGCAAAAGCAACCCGAAATACCTTGATAGTGTTTACAAATACACTCAAATAGGAATTCCTTTTGCGTTAAAAAACAATTTCAATGACGAAGCCGCCGGTTTGTACAATTCGTTGGCTAACTACAATTACGCAAAACAAAACATTGCACTTTCGCTTACGAATTATAAAAAAGCACTCTCTTTTAAAGGCGCCATCAATGAAGGTGTAAAAGCAGATGCCTATTTTGGATTATACAATTGTTACTCGCATGAAAAGAATTGGAAACTTGCCGGACAATGCTTGGATTCCATTGCCACTTTCCCACTGATCCAGTCCTATCTTTCGCTAAAGGTTCAATATTATCAATCAAGGTATGCTTATTCAAAGCAAACGAACAATAACACGCAAGCATTGATTGCCTTAGAAGTGGTGAAAGGATTGGAAGATAGTTTATTGAATGCCAAAAAGACCAAGATTATCAGCGAATTGGAACAGAAGTACAATCGCACAAAGAATGAAAGCACGATCAAAGGATTAAACCAGCAACAAAAGATCTTGGTGCAAAAAGACGAAATCCAGCAATTGCAAATTACCCAACTGATTTTCGGAGTGCTGTTACTGTTTATCATCATTGCGCTTATCGCCTATTTCTATTGGAATTCGAATCAAAATAAAAAACGCAAAATCATTGAAATTGAACAGCGATTGAACCGGGCGCGAATGGATCCGCACTTTACCTTCAATGTACTGGCAGCACTTCAATCGTTGCAACTGAATCCTGACCGAAAAGAAGAAGTAGGTGAATACATCGGTCGATTCTCGAAAATCATGCGTCTTTCGCTTGAAAGCACCTTTACCGAACTCACCACTTTGGAAGACGAATTGGATTTTCTGCAGGAATACATCGAATTACAACGCTTACTAAAAAACAATAGCTTCGACGTAGAAATTACCATCGCCGATTCAATTGAACCCTTTGATACCTTGATTCCGGGGATGATCATTCAACCGTTTATCGAAAATGCCATCGAACACGGCTTGTCGCAAAAAGAACAAAACGGATTGATTCGCCTGGAAATTAACCTTCAACAAAACGAGATTCATATTTTGATTTCCGATAACGGCTCAGGAGCTTCCAGCCAGCGCGCTGAAAAAGCATACCCGTCGCGAGCCACACAGATTATTCGAGATCGCTTATCACTGCTATCTGATACCTACAAGAAAAATGCTAAGTTTGAAACGGATTTCACCAACGAATCCGGCTATCAAGTTACAATTGTATTACCTCAGATACGCGATTAATGAAAATTCTGGTTGTTGATAATGATGCGGTCATTCGTGAAGGATTGGTTCAATTGATTCTTCAAGAAGCACATGATTTATCCGAATTACAACAAGCCACAGGCGTTTCGGAAGGTTTAGCCGCTATCCGGTCTTTTCAACCCGATTTGGTGTTTTTGGATGTGGAAATGGACGACGGAACCGGATTTGATTTATTGAATCAACTCACCGATATTTCATTTCAACTAGTGTTTATCACGGCGCACAACAAATATGCGGTGAATGCCTTCAAATTCAGCGCGATTGATTTTTTACTCAAACCCATCGATCGGCAGGAACTCATTGATGCATTGAAGAAAGTATCTGAGCAAGTAGCCCAAAAAGATATAGCCTCACAGCTTTCCATTCTTCGAAACACCTTAAATCAACTGCATTCAAGCGACCAGAAAATCGTTTTGAAAGACAGTAAATCCATGTACTTTGTGCGGATCGAAGACATCATGAATTGCGAGTCGGAAGGTTCGTACCTGACGTTTCACCTCACCGATGGAAAAAAAATTGTGGTGTGCAAATCGATGAAAGAATACGAGCAGTTATTAGAACCGTTCTTATTCGTCCGTACCCATCATTCGCATTTGGTAAACATTCGAAAAATCGCCCGCATCGATAAAACGGAAGGTGGAACGCTGGTATTGGAAAACGGTGCACAGATTCCGATGTCGCAACGCAAACGCGATCAGATCATTGCTTTGTTGAACGGTTAAGAACTTAAAAACTCAGAAACTCATGCACTATTAGTTTATGAGTTTTTAAGTTTCTGAGTTTTTCATTTAATCAATTATGGAAGTGTTCCCATCACTTTTCCATGAAACCTCATCACTTACGGAAACGCCCAAATTAGATAAGGATTGACATCTATGTTTGTTGTATAAAACAACTCAAATGATGAAAAATTACACAACCGTTCAGTTATTCCGATGCTTAGTGTTGGGAATAATTGCCTCTATCAACTGTGGTAGTTTATTTGCCCAAGGCGACGATTTCAGACGAAGTCAAAAAATCGTAAGTTCCAACCGGCATTCTGATAACCAATTCGGTAGCACCGTTGCTATGTCATCCGATGGAAATTATGCCATGGTGGGCGAACCGAATGCAATAACCAATGAACTGGACCAAGACTCTATTTATGCTGCCGGAGCCATTTATATTTATGAACGAAACGCAAACGGCAGTTGGGACGAAGTTCAAAAACTGGTTGCCCCTGTTCGTGCTACCGGTGATCAATTCGGAACCGCAATCTGTATTTCCGGTGATTATGCACTAGTCTCTGCACCTCAGGAAGATGAAAATGCAGCTGAAACGGGCACCTTAACAGAAGCAGGAGCAGTTTACGTAATTAAGCGTAATGGTTCTGGCGTATGGTCTGTTGTGCAAAAACTGGTTCCGAACGACCGGGTTGCCTACGAGTACTTTGGTCAGAGTGTTTCTATTGATGGAACACAAGCCATTATCGGTTCTCCCTATAACTCAACAGATGCAAGTAACTTAAACAATGTTACAAGTGCAGGTGCTGCTTACTTGTTCAATCTCAATGGTAACGTTTGGTCACAAACGCAAAAAATTGTCGCACCAACACGCAATTCCGGTGATCTTTTCGGCTATTCGGTTTCCGTTTCAAGTGCATTTGCCGCCATTGGTTGTCCTTCTCAAGATACGGATGCTTCTAACTTGAATCCGTTAACGGATGCCGGAGCGACTTATGTCTACGAGTTTTATTCTAATATTTTCAATTTCTTTCAAAAACTAACGCCAACTGACCGTGTAAGCGGTGACAATTACGGACTTTCCGTTTCCATGGAAGGTTCACGTATTGCCGTAGGTTCGCCACGCAATAGTTTCGATGCAAACGGGCTCAATGGAATGAATTATTCAGGTTCCATCTACGCTTACCGATTGTTGGTTTCTCCATCACTTGCATTTTACTTCGATGGTAAAATGACCAGCACAGATAGAAGTGTAGATACCTATGTTGGGTATAATATTAAACTGAGTGGTGACTATATCATTTCTTCATCGTTAAGTACTACAGATGAAAATGCAGCCAATCCGATAAGTGGCGCAGG
>Ga0302296_1000250_pt1 | contig 47356 bp, 39 predicted proteins | sample III_Fen_N3_1_FD_194546 | JGI IMG/M metagenome (GOLD analysis project Ga0302296, IMG submission 194546) | Peat permafrost microbial communities from Stordalen Mire near Abisko, Sweden - III_Fen_N3_1 | ecosystem: Environmental > Terrestrial > Soil > Wetlands > Permafrost | place: Sweden: Abisko... | reverse complement strand
AAACGTTGAACTTCAAGGAAATTCGAATGTCAAATTCTTAATTGATGGAAAACCATCTGTAATTTTTGGTAGTAATGTAGCTGAAGTTTTGCAATCGATTCCTGCAAATCAAATCAAAAACATTGAAATTATAACAAGTCAAGGAGCTAAAGACGATGCTTCTGGAACAGGTGGTATCATAAATATTATTCTGAAGAAAAGTACAGCTGAAGGATACAATGGCAATATTTCATTAACAGGAGGAACTCGTCTCGAAAATGGCTCGCTCAATCTCAATGGACATCATGGACATTTTAGTGTAAATGCTTTTGTAAATGGAAATGCCCAACTACCTTCAACAACAACAAGCGAAATGAATAAAACAACACTTGATACTTCCACAAAAAAAAACACCTATTTTCATCAAGACGGTTCGAGCTTATACAATAGAAAAGCTGGACAATAGGGCTTAGGATTCAATTGGGATATTTCGCCCAAAGATAATCTTACTGGGTCATTCGGATTCAATTATATGGGTTACGATAACGAAGGTAAAAACTATCGAAAAACAGTTAAAGATTCTACATTCAATGATATCGCTGGAACTACAAGTAACAGCCATAATGAATCATTTGAATGGGGTTTAAATTACAGAAAGAACTTCGCGAAAGAAGATCAAAAGCTTGAGTTTTCTTATCTTCAATCGTATGCTAATAATTATTCATTCTATCAAGAAACAAAGCAATACACAGCTTCTGACTCAATCTATGCCGGTTCGAACGGAAAAAACCCAGGAACTCAAAAAGAAACACAGATTACAATCGATTATGCTCAACCTCTAGGAAAATTAGCAATTATTGAACTTGGTGGAAAAGCTATTTTAAGCGATATAAATAGTACATCAAATGTGCATACATATAATAAAGCTCAAAACTCATACTTTTTCGATCAAACACTATCGAATGCTTTTAATTATAAAAGCACAATTTATGCTGGCTATTTATCTACAACATTTAAACTTTTAAATTGGCTGGATGTAAAAACAGGTGTTCGTTATGAAAATACTAAACCAGAAGCATACTTTTCAAATTCGGGAAATGTTACTCTAAAGTCATATGGTACATTTGTGCCATCGGCAATTATCTCGCATAAATTCGAGAAAAGCCAAATGGTAAAACTAAGCTACACGCGACGAATTGAACGACCAGCATATAAAGATTTGAATCCATTTGTGAATGCTAGCGATTCGAAAGATTTAACCATGGGAAATCCTAATTTAAAACCAGAAATTGGCAATAAAATTGAATTAAGTTATTGCAAATCGTTCGAAAAAGGATCAAACATAAATGCAACGTTTTTTTACCGAGGCAATAAAGATGACATTCAAGCATATAAAAGAGCTTATTCGAAGTTCGTCGTTGGTGACACAAGCTATACCGATGTATCGGTTACAACCCGCGAAAATGTTGGACGTGAGAATAATTATGGAATTAATCTATTTGTTTCGGTACCAATAAAATCGAAATTAAGTCTCAGAACAAATATTGCTTATTTTCAGCGTTACATAATAAATGGAACTTTAGATGGGAAAAATGTTCAAGGATATAATTACAGAATAAATGGCAATGCTACCTACTCTGTTAATAGTACTTTGGTAATTGAACTTTCGGGCAATTTCAATTCGCCAAGAATAAACGTTCAAGGTAAAATGCCATCGTTCACAACGTATAATTTTGCTTTACGAAAACAATTTTTTAAGAAAAAAGCTAGTTTAGCCTTTACTGCAACTAATTTCTTCAGTCGGAATGTAGAACAAAAAACTATTCAAACAGGCTCTAACTTTACTTCAATTAATATAAGAGAAATTCCCTATCGTTCATTTGGTATAAATTTCAGCTATAAATTTGGCAAACTGGAATTTAAAAAAGAACGAGAAAAAGAATCAGAAGATAATAATCAATTAAATCCAGGAGTTGGAAATTAAGTAATAAAAACACTTAAATCGAATCAAATGTATATATTTGAATATTCTGAAACGATTTAAAACATAAAAATTGAAACTATGACAAAATATAAAACTTGGCACGATAAACATAAAGAAACTTTAGGTTATGGTCAACTATTAGCAGATAAAGTTGCAAACGGAATGGGCTCTTGGAAGTTTATAATAATTCAATCTATCATTGTATTATTATGGATGTGTTTAAATGTTGTTGGCTTTGTTAATCATTGGGATGCTTATCCATTTATACTCCTAAATCTTTTATTTTCGACACAAGCTGCTTATGCCGCTCCCATAATTATGATGGCTCAAAACCGACAAAACGAAAGAGATAGAGCTCAAGCTCAAGCAGATTATCAAACAAATATAGAAGCAAAATTGGAGATAGAAGATTTACAGAAAAAACTTAATGCAATTGAACTTGAAAAACTTGATAAAATAATTCTCATTCTTGAAAAAATGGAAAAACAAGGTCTTTCTAAGTAATTCAAGATAGACCTCGAACTTTAGTTCTTTTTCAACAAATAGAAATTTTAATAGAACAAATTATCATTCAAACCAATATTAAAAAATGGTTTGGGTTTTCTTACCTTTTGACCATAACGATGTAAATAAGGTGTTCCATCTTCCTGCAACATTGGGTAATGCATATTTTTGTAACCTATCATACATTTGGGTAGAAAAAACAAATCGTGTATAAAGCGGTTTTGCAATGCTTGTCTTACTTGTTCAGCATCTATTCCAATCATAGCTTTTATCGTTTGTGGTGATTCAATTGTATATGATTTTTCAACTTGAAAACATAAAATCCCTAATGATTTTCTACCCCATTTTGCATCACTCAAATTTTTATATCCAAAACGCGAATAATATATTGTGTCATTTGTAACCTTATAAGCACAAGGATCAAAACTATCGCCTGTCCATAAAACAGACTTAATTGAATAAATATAAGATTCGCCTACATAGGATAAAATTCCAGCTGCTGTTCTATATCGGTCACTATGTCCTTGTCCAAAAATATCATTTTCGGTAATTACTCGAAAACGATTCGACTGAAATCCAACAATGCCCGAAGCTTGACTTGTTCCTGCTTTATCAAAATAACGATTATAGGCATACCCAAATGAATACTTTCTATTTGTTTTATTGGTAAATAAATCATTAGTCAATACTTTAGTTGAATCCTTTGGTCCAACAGGTACAAGAACTGCAACACCTATTTGTATTTCAGGTCCACGAAATCTGGTTCCATAACTTTTCAAATTATACGTTAAACCTGCTCTAACATTGCATTGAATATATGAACTATAAAACTGAGGCATACAAAAAACACCAATCCTATCGACCGAAGTTCCTATGTTTGATGTAATTCCAAACAAAACAGAAACCTGTGCCGATGCTGAAAAAGCAAAAACAACAATTAGAATAATTGTTGAAAGAAGTAAACTACAAAACTTCAATGACTTAAAAATTAAATTACAATGAAAATTAAATACGAATTTTGGTGTTAAATTGTTAATTTTCTGCTGACAAAATTATAGTTTTATTATTTGAAAATAGCTATAACTTATGTACTTTTGGGACGAATAACAAAAATTTAGGCATTTGAAAGTTAGTAGCAAGTTATATAGTACATTCGTTATATTATTCTTCATTATTCTAGTATTAGGATATGCTGGATTTTTGGTTCAACGAACCTTGAATAATAATTTCCAAAAATATGCTGGAAAAATACTCCCTAATGCAATAGAAGCAATAAAGATGCGAGGTGAAATGGATCACGTAACTGAATATGCACGTCTTTACGAACTGACCGAAAACGGAGAAAATCGATGGAAAGCATGGAATGCAATAAATGGATTACAACGTAGTTTAACGGTATATACAGCAAGCGGTACTGGTCATATTAATGATTCTACATTAAGAAACATCAAATCAAATGTAAATTTGTATATTCAATATGCAGGTGCATTACTTAAAACAGACAAAAAATTAAACCCTGATTCTCACGAACAACTAAAAAATGATATGAATATCCAACAGCTTCGGATTTCATATTCATTAACAAAATTAATCGATCAAGATGTTCAGAATACAAAAGAAACCGAATCTATTTTAGGCGAAAAAACTAAAGTTTCTTTGATAATTATAATCTTAGCAATCTCACTGGCTCTTCTTGTTTTCGTTTGGGCTGTCATTAGCACCTATCTATCGATTTTAAAACCAATAAAAAGCTTAACAAAAACAGCTGAAATAATTGGTGATGGTAATGTTGAAGGTACAATTGAAGATTCTATTTTAATTAAAGAAGATGAAATTGGAATATTAGCACGCTCATTCCGTAAAATGGTAAATCATTTAGTAGAAGTATTTGAATCGCGCAACGACTTAAATACTGAAGTAAATGAAGAGATAGAAAAGAAAAGTCAACTTATTGAATATAGCGACCAGCTCTTACGTCAAAAGAACAAATCGAAATCATCAAATAATGAACAATCAATATTGCTAGCATCTTATTCCGACAGTTTATCGCAACCAATAAATGGAATTTTAGGATTTATTGAATTATTAAAACAATCTTCAATTTCAGTTGAAAAAAAAGATTATTTTATTCAGCAAATTAAAGACAATGCAATATCATTGTCTCAATTAATTGAAGATTTGTCGGATATAGCAAAAATTGAAACAGGGAATTTTAAAATAACAAAAACAACATTTTCAACTATCGAATTACTTACTGAAGTAGTACGATTAGCTGAAACTGAAAAGAAAAAATTCCATAAGAACGAAATTCGAATCATTACTCAACAAAACCCATCAATTACCGATATTTATTCCGATAAATACAGAATAAAACAAATATATAAAAAGCTAATTGACAATGCTATAGAGCACACCGAAAAAGGTCAAATTGAAATTGGAATTGATTATATTAAAAATGAAAAAAGAATTCAATTTTCGATAAAAGATACGGGAAATGGAATTCCATCTCATATTCGTCACACAATATTTAACAAACAAAAAAACAAGACAAACAACTTCGATAATAAAACGATTGGATTTAGTCTTGCTGTATGTAAAAGTATTGTACAAGAATTGGAAGGTGATATTTGGATTGAATCAACTGAAGGAGAAGGAACTACAGTATTTTTCAGCATAAAAAAAGACTCTAATGAAAAGATAGATGAACCTATTACAAGTTCATCTGTTGATTGGAAAAACAAAGTAATTCTAATCGTTGATGATGAAGAAATCAATAAAATTTTAATTAGCGAAAGTTTGGCCAATACTAAAGCACAACTTTTATTTGCAAAAAATGGGAAAGAAGCTGTTTATGTCTTCACTCAAACACCAAAAATTGATCTAATATTGATGGATTTAAAAATGCCTGAAATGGATGGTTATAAAGCAACCGAAATTATTAAAACGCAAAATCCTAATATACCAATTATTGCCAATACAGCTTATGCAATGTTGTACGAACGCGAAAGTTGTTTTGAAAAAGGTTTTGATGATTACATTGCTAAACCCTTTAGCGTTTCCGATTTAGTTTCAATTATCAATAAACATATTAAATAATAGAAAAAATGATTCAACGAATTCAAACCATATTTCTTTTTGTAGCTTCAATACTGATGTTTTTAACAACCCTATTTCCCATTTCAAATATTTTCGATGCCGAATCACCAAGCATAACTACTTTATATGCTTTTAAAATAGATACCACAAATAGTTTAATTCACCATTCATCAATTTCGACGATTACATCTGGTATAGCTTTATATGCTTGTTCTATTTTAGGATTTGCTATCATTTTCTTATACAAGAAACGAAAACTACAAATGCTTTTTACGTCTATTGAAATGGTTTTTACTTTTCTTTCGTGTAATTTAATTGTAATTAATAGCTATAGGGCAATGCCTTCACCTCATGCTTCACTATCTTTTACTTTTTTCTCAATTTTTCCAATAGTTTCATTGATTCTTTATTTTTTAGCATATAAGGCAATAAAAAAGGATGATAAACTCGTTAAATCACTTGATAGAATTCGTTAAAATAAAATGTATTAAAATTATGAAAACAATGTTTAAAACAGTTTTACTAGCATTAAGTTGTTTATTTGTTACTAATGTAACTATGGCAGCAGGTGGGGCTGCAAAACCCAAAACTACAAAAAGTGGAAATGGATATAAAATTCATGTTAAAATTAATGGATTAAAAGATACAACAATGCTTCTTGGTCATCACTTTGGGAGTAAAAAATATGTTGTCGATACCATAAAACTTAACTCAAAAGGTGAAGGAACATTCCAAGGTGACTCCTTATTAGATGGAGGTATTTATCTTGTAATTACTCCATCAATGAATTACTTTGAAGTAATTATTGATAAAGATCAAGACTTTTCATTATCAACTGATACTATAGACTTAATTAAAAACTTAAAAATTGTAGGATCAGACGAAAACACTGCATTCAATGAATATCAAGCATTTATGGTTGAAAATCAAAAGAAAGCAGCTGCAGAAAGGAAAAAATACGATTTCTATAAAAAAATGGCTGATTCAACAGGTAATGCTAAAATAAATAAAAAGGCTTATCAAGATTCAATGGCTATCAAAAAGGCTTCATTATCGGTTCTCGATTCTTTAGTAAAAAATAAATGGAATACAATCATCACGACTCAACCTACTTCATTATTAGCATCTGTATTAAAAACAATGAAGGAAGTAGATGTTCCACCATTCCCTAAAGACGACAAAGGGAAAATTATCGATTCCTCATTCCAATATCGTTATTATAGAACACATTTCTTCGACAATGTAGATTTTAAGGATTATAGATTACTTCGCACACCTATTTTAGAAAGTAAAATAGATGAATATTTTGATAAAGTTTGCTACCCACCTATTCCAGATACTCTTTGCAAAGAAGTCGACAAAGTTGTTGATTTATCAAGAGCAAATGACAAAGTATTTCGATATGTTCTACAATATTTATTTAACAAATATAATAATCCCAAAATAATGGGAATGGATAGATTATTCGTTTATATTTCAGACAAATACTATTTATCGGGACAAGCTACTTGGGCTAAAAACGATACAGCTTTCCTTAGAAGTGTAAAAGACCGAGTTGTTCATTTACGAAATAATTTATTAGGTGAAATAGCACCTGAACTTCGGTTAGTTGATTTAAAAGGAAATATAATTTCATTACATAGTATCAAAGCAGATTATATTGTTATTGATTTCTTTGACACAGAATGTGGTCATTGTCAAAAAATTATTCCTGAATGGAAAAAGATATATGAAGACAAAAAATTTAAAGATAAAAACATTGTAACTCTATTAGTAGAAACACAAATAGATACAGCAAAAATGCACGCATTTGTAGCTAAATATGGTTTAGAAAACTTTATTATGGCATACGATCCATACCAAACAACAAATTTTAGATTATTATACGATATATACAGTACACCTACTCCATATATTTTAGATAAAGACAAAAAAATCATTGCTAAACGTATTGAACCAACCGTAATTGCCGATTTTCTTGAAAAAATGTTAGAACGCGATGCTGCTGAATTAAAAAAATCAAAGAAATAAAGGAATAAATAACTATTTAAGGATACAGATTATATGAAATTTCATAAAATTCTTTTTTCCATTTCATTACTCATTTTATGTTTTATTTCAAGCATAAGTTTTTCGCAAACAGGAAATACTAATGGACAATATGACGATGCTATAAAGCAAGCATATATCCTTTTGCAATACATTCAAAATCAAGATAAAAATTCTTTAAAAGAAAAATTTACTGAAACAAGTTTTCAAACGAAAAAGGAATTTAGTAAAATGCTCAATTCTTCGAATATTAAATGGGCAAATAACACTATTAACCAGAATGGTATACCAGAAAAAGGCGATTTACTTATTTCAGGATGGAAAACAGTTTCAAAAGAATCGCAATCAACTATTTATATTAACATCACTTTCTTTTTCAAGGGGAAAAATGTAAAATATACAAATAGTGATGACCATATTTGTTTTAATTTTTTCAAAAATCAAGCTGGAGAATACTGTTTCAATGGTATAATGTTTTTCAAAAAAGAGGACTTTATAAAAGCTAAAAAAATAACAAACTGAGCTCTATAATTTTTATATATATTTGCAAAATGAAAAAAGCAATAAAAATAACAGTTTTTATATCGATGCTAAGCTTTTGTTTTTCAACGACAAAAGCACAAGATGATAAGGTATATCGTAATATGTATGATGCCTTAGAAAATCCCAAAGTAGTTCAGATATTAGACTTTTCAGTAGTTATGGCTGAGTTACCTCCTGAAATTTCGGAACTTATTAATTTAAGGGAACTACACCTTTCAAGACATAAATTAACTACTCTACCTCCCGAAATTGGTAAATTAAAAAAATTAAAATTATTAGAAATTCAATCGAATAAACTAATTAATCTACCTAAAGATATTAGTAAATGTAAAAATCTTAAAACTCTTGATTTATCGAATAACAAATTCTTAGTATGGCCAGTTGAAATTGACTATTTAAAACAACTTGAATTTGTTAATTTATCTAAAAACGAAATCGTTACGCTTTATGATGATATTGGAAGTCTTAAAAAGGTAAAGGTTTTAATGTTGAATAATAATAAGATACAAAAAATTTCGACTAAATTAGGACTGATGAAAAAGTTGGAACGTTTGTATTTAATTAATAATGAATTAACAAAATTACCACGTACAATTGGTGATTTAAAGAACTTAAAAGTACTTGACTTATCAAATAACCAACTAGAACGTTTACCATCGTCTATTTACCAATTAAAGGGACATCTCGAAGTTTTACGTTTATATGGAAATAACTTTACTGAAGATCAAATTAAGAAATTCAAAAAGATGCTTCCAAAAACTGAAATTTCTTTTTAAATATATTGAACAAAAAGATTCAAATATAAAAGCATAAAAAAAGCTCTCGAATTTCGAGAGCTTTTTTTATGCTTAAACCTTAGATATTATCCAAGATATGTTTTCAATATTCGGCTTTTCGAAGTTTGTTTTAAACGACGAACAGCTTTTTCTTTAATTTGACGAACACGTTCGCGAGTTAATCCAAACTCTTCGCCTATTTCTTCTAATGTATATGGGTTCTTTGAGTTCAAACCGAAATACAAACGAATAATATTAGCCTCACGCTCTGTTAAAGTCGAAATAGCTCTTTCAATTTCACGACGCAACGATTCTTGAATTAATTGTTGATCGGGCGATGGAGTATCTTTACAATCTAACACATCATATAATGTACCATCTTCGCTTTGCGAAAGTGGAGCATCCATCGATACATGACGACCAGAGTTACGTAATGATTCTTTTACATCTTTCGACGAACATTCAAGTTCTAACGCAACTTCTTCAGCCGAAGGTTCACGTTCGTATTGTTGTTCCAAAGTTGCAAGAACTTTGTTTATTTTATTGATTGAACCAATTTTATTTAATGGTAAACGTACTATACGCGCTTGTTCCGCTAAAGCTTGAAGAATTGATTGACGAATCCACCATACTGCGTATGAAATAAATTTAAATCCGCGAGTTTCATCAAATCGCTGAGCAGCTTTTATCAAACCTAAATTACCTTCATTGATAAGGTCAGGCAAACTTAATCCCTGATTTTGATATTGTTTTGAAACAGAAACCACAAAACGAAGATTCGCATTAATCAATCTATTAAGAGCTCTTTCATCACCCTCTCTGATTCTTTTTGCTAATTCTACTTCTTCTTCGGCCGTGATTAAATCAACTTTTCCAATCTCATGTAAATACTTATCGAGTGACGGTGTATCGCGGTTTGTAACTTGTTTTGTTATTTTTAATTGCCTCATTGTCTTTAAAAATTTACCCCTTATACGTAATGAAAGTGCAAAGGTTACATTTTTGTATCGTTTTTCAGCATCTTTTTAACATTATTTTTCAAAATAAATTGAATTTTAATAGGTTAGTTATGAAAAAACTTTTGATAAAAATGTTCGGATATTTTGTATTTAACAGAGTTTTTGGCGTAATTTGTATACTTACACAATATAATTTAATAGTATGAAAAACGATTTTAAAGTTAATTGCAGGTTTTTATTAAATAATAATGACTTACTTGGTTTATTCGATCAACATATTGAACCAATAATTGAAAAAGAAGCTGAAACTTTTTCGGTATATGACAAACTAATAGATGTTATTAAAACACAAAAAGAAATTGGTTACGATAAAGCAAAACTACGAAGTGAAATAATATTTGCTTTAAAAGAAAGTTTTAATTTCACACCAAAAGAATTTGAAGATAAAGCTGATTTAGAAGAATGGTATGATCGTTTAGACGAGATGGTAGAAGAAATTATTGAAATGGATTTTTAATAATATAGCCAATAATTAAACATAGCAAATACCAGAAAAATGAATAAAATTTTCTATTTACTAATTCTATTCATATTTCCGGTATTTGTTTTTTCTCAGAATGAGGAATATTCGGTAATGCGTTATGATGTAACGAATGGATTACCATCTAGTAATATTTCATGCATTTTCCAAGACCACATTGGTTTAATGTGGTTAGGTACCCAAAATGGTTTAGTAAAATACGATGGGAATAATTTTACTATCTACAAAAACAATCAGAACAATAAACATAGTTTCATAAACAATATGATTACAAGTATTTACGAAAGTAAATATGGTAATTTATTTGTTGGAACTCGAGAAGGTTTATATCTATATAATAAGAGAAATGATTCGTTTGACTTAGTTTTAGACCAGACTAATAGTTTAAATGAAACGACTATTATTGCAAATATAACTGCAGGAAATGCTGATACTGTATACGTTTTAGCATCGAATCGAAACGATTTATATAAATGTGTTTATAATGATTCGAAAAAGAAATGTGATATACAAGTAACACATCTCTCTAATATAAAAAATAATAACTTCCTAAGAATAATAGTTGATAAACAGAATAGAATTTGGATAAGTTCTTTTAGGAATATATTACAATTGAATAATGGAAAAATTTCTTTTTTTGAATTCAACAAAACACAATCGGAAGTTTTGATAAAATCAATGACTGAATCCCCCAATGGTTCAATTATATTAGCTACAAATAAAGGATTGTTTTCAGTCAATGAATTAATTCATACAATAGAACCTAGCATTTATAATAATTCACAAATTCAAGATTTAAATTTAATTGATTTTCGCTTTGATTCCCAACAATTGCGTTACGTAGCTACCGATAATGATGGAATATTTGTTTTTAATAAAAATGGTTCAATTAAACAACACTTACACAAATCGAATATTGAAAAAATTTCAAACAATTCAATATTGTCGATTTTTATTGATAGTAACGGTAATATTTGGTCGGGAATTCTTGGAAATGGACTTGTTGTATTTTATCTAAATAAAATATATTACGAAAAGTACTACTTATTACAAAATAGTGGACTTAAGTCGAATATTATAAATATTGCAACTCAAATAGATCAAAATACTTTATTAGTTGGGACCGATGGAAGCGGCTTAAAATCAATAAATTTAAAAAACAACACTATTACAAATATACAATCTCCTGAATTGGAAAGTGATAAAATAATAAATATATGCAAATATAGCAATACTCAATATTTCATAGGTATGTACGGAGGTGGTGCTAGTTTATATGATAGTGAGAGCAATCATTTCGAGAAAATCCCATTATTAAAAAACAACCAAAAAATTAAAAATGCATATAGTTTTCTAGAATATTCAAAAGATACCATTTTAATTGCTACGATGGGTCAAGGTTTAATAGCTTATAATCCAAAATCAAAAACAACAAAATCAATAGATAGTGTTATATGGAATGGAACTCCATTTGCTCTAAATAAATTTTCAAACATAATTAAAAAGGACAAAGAAGGAAGAATTTGGATTTGCACAATGGGCGATGGTATCTATTTATTTGACCCAAAGCTTAAAATGATAGATCATTATAATTCGTGGATTCCAAATAGAACAATAAGTAATAGTGTTATAACATCTTTGTCGTTCGACAAAAATTCAAATGCTTGGGTTGGTACATACAATGGTTTAAATATTATAAATCCAAGGACTAAAAAAGTACGAACCATATCAACCAAAGACGGATTAATATCATCAAATATTAATTATATTCAATGTAATCAAAATTATAGCTGGATAGGAACAATTGAAGGTTTATCTAAAATCGATAATATAACATTCAAAATTCAAAATTTCCAATTTTATGATGGAATATGGACGGCAAACCCTTCTTGCAATTTTGTTGATTTATTATATAATGGGAAAATATTAGTTGGAGGTTTAAAAGGCTTGATGATTTTTGATAAAGACAGTATTCAAAATAGATTTATTGACTTACATTTTAACATATTAAGTTGTAAGGTTAATGACTCAATATATTTAACGGTTAAAGCAAAATCAACAGTATCATTACCTTACGATCAAAACTCTATTTCACTAGAATTTGCGTCATTACATTATGCATTTACATCACATATCAATTACCAATATTCAATTACAAAAAATGGAATTGACAATTGGATAGATTTAAAAAACAAACACAGTTTAAATTTAGTGAATCTTTCTAATGGTCGATATGATGTTAAATTAAAGGCGTATATTAACGATAAATCCGATCAAGCTAGCATAATACAATTCACCTTAATAATTGAACCTCCTTTTTGGAAAACATGGTGGTTCACTACCCTTCTTATTTTATGCTTTTCAGCATTAATTTTAATTATTTTCAGTTATCGAATTCGTCGAATCAAACTAGTAAATGCTCAATTAGAACTTAAAGTCGAAAAAAGAACAATAGAATTAGCGACGAGTAAAATGGAAATTGAAAAGCATTTATCATTAGTAAAAACTCAAAATGACGAACTAAGAAAAATGAATGATACCCAACAGCAAATATTTAATATTCTAGCTCATGATTTAAAAAATCCTTTAATAGGTATTGCAAATATTTCTGAGGTATTACATTCAAATATAATATCATTTAGTCCAGTTAAATCAAAAGAATACGTTAAGGAAATAGGTTCAAGCGTTTTTTCAATAACAAAGGTTATAGATGATATGCTTGGTTGGATAAAATCGAGAAGCAGTGGGTTTACACCCAAAATTGAAGTTTTATGTGTAAACGATATTATTGATGATTGCATTATAACGCACGCATTATTTGCACAAAATAGAAATGTAAAACTTTATGTTACGAGTTCACCCCTATTCTACGTTAACGCCGATAAGGCAATGGCTGCTATTATTTTTAGAAATTTAATTAATAATGCTATAAAATTCTCGCCTATTGGAAGTGATGTTTCAATTACTATTTCTGCAAATTCGGAATATATAAAAGTTTCAGTAATTGATTCGGCAGAAAAATTAAAGGAACAACAAATTAAAGAATTATTATATACTTCAAATACACAAAGTACTGCCGATGTTAAAGGAATTGCAAGTACTGGTTTAGGTATATCAATTTGTAAAGAATTTGCTAAAACACTGCAAGGCTTTTTACAAATTGAGGATTTAGAAACAAAAGGAAATAGTTTTTCAATTAATTTACCAAAAGCTAAAACTATTCCTCAGCAAGTAAAAACAGATATTTTAACAAAAGATTTAGAGGGTAATCCTATTCAAATAAATTGGGAAATATTAAATGATAAAACGATATTGATTGTTGATGATGAACCCTCATTTATATTGATGTATACAAACTTGTTTGCAAACAAAGCAACACTATTAATTGCTAAAAACGGAAAGGAAGCAATAACAATTGCGAACGAACAACTTCCAGACTTAATTATAAGTGATGTTATGATGCCAGGAGTATCGGGAATAGAAATGTGTTCAACATTAAAAAACAACAAACTAACGTGTCATATTCCAATAATACTTTTAACAGCAAATAACGACGATCTATTACAACTTACTGGTTTAGAATCGAAAGCTGATGACTTTTTATTTAAACCATTCAATCGCAACATTTTACTTTTAAAAATAAGCAACTATTTTGAATCAAGAAAAATTCTTCAGGCCAAAGCAATTCTCGATAGTAATAATAAAACAAGTAAAACAGATTCATTCGATGATATTTTCATAAAAACAGTTTTAGATTATATTAATAAAAATTTAAACGATACAGATTTAAATGTTGAAATTTTAAGTGAAGAGTTCGGTTTTAGCCGCTCTCAATTCTTTAGAAAAATCAAAGCATTGATGGGCTACAGTCCAATTGAACTAATTAAAATTATAAGATTAAAAAAAGCTGCCGATTTATTAGCAAATAAAAAACTTTCAATATCAGAAATCTGTTACGAAACAGGATTCTCACAACCAAGTTATTTTAGTAAATGTTTTAAGGAATATTTTAAACTTACTCCTACCGAATATATTGAGAATACACTTAAATAATTATTTGCAACATTTGTAACATTAAATGCATCATTAGTTATATTTTTAAGAGACATAAATCGTACCTTTGTATATAGATTTTAAACTCTTAAATGCATATTTATGAAAAATCGAATCATACTTCTATTTTCTCTTTTCCTTTTATTTTGTTGTGTTGAAAAGTCTTTTTCACAGCGAATATATTGCGAAGGAACGTCTCTAATGGTTAATGGTAAACCAATTTACATGAACGCATGTAATACACCATGGGATAATTGGAATGACTTTGGAGGTAATTACGATAATAATTTTTGGGAATCAGAATTTACAAAGTTTGAATCTTACGGAATTAATAGTTCCAGAATATGGATTAGTTGTGATGGAACTGTTCAACCCAATATTAATACTGATGGAACAATAACAGGTGTTTCTCAAAATTTTTGGGACAATGTTGACGATATGCTTGATAGAGCAAAAAATCACAAGATTTATATTATGGCAACAATGATGTCATTTGATCATACAAAAAACACTCATGGACTTTATCAAAATTGGCGTAATATGCTTGCAAGTTCGGATAAAGTACAAACTTACATTGACAAATATCTAATTCCATTCGTTCTTCGATATAAAGACAATCCTTATTTGTATAATATTGATGTTTGCAATGAAATAGAATGGATGAATCAAGAAACGGTAAATGGAAGTATCCCTTGGTCACAACTGCAACGTTTTGTTGCAATGTGTTCAGCTGCAATCCATAAATCTGGTAGCAAAGTTACGGTATCATTAGGTTCAGCAGCAATAAAATGGGGAAGCGATAAATACGAAGGGAATAAATGGAGTAATACTGAATTACAAGCTCAATTTAACGATAAAGACGCTTATTTAGACATATATCAAATACATTATTATAGTTGGATTAATCCTTATTTCAGTAATCCTTACACCAATTCACCATCTGATTATGGTATAAATGATAGACCTGTAATTATTGGAGAAATGCCTGCACGTGAAACGCTAATGGGCTTTACAATTACAATGAATGACTGTTTTGAAAATGCATATAAACTTGGATACTGTGGACATTATCCATGGACATCAAATAATGCAGGTTCTGGTGATTTTGGAAGTCTTTCAACTTTTGGAACAGCATCTACAACATTTAAGACTAATCATCAAGACTTAGTTTATCCCTTATCTTGTGCAATACCAAAACTAGGTTCAGATATATATATTTGTGGAAAAACATCAGTTATCCTTAATTCAAATCTCAGTAAATTAAGTAAAACCTTTACTTGGTACAAAGATTATATTAAGATTGAAAATACGACAGATTCAGCAATAACAGTTCAAAGCATTGGAAATTATAAGGTTGTAGTGGACAGTGCCGGTTGTATTACTTACGATAATATAAATGTTCTTGGCACTATTTCTGTTGAATTAGGTTCAGCTCAAGAAATTTGTAAAAGCTCTTCAGTTATTTTAGATGCAGGTAATTCAAATATTACAGGAGCAACTTATTTATGGAATACAAATGAAACGACACAAACAATTAACTGTTCAAAATCAGGAAAATATTCTGTTACGGTTAATGCTTCAGGCTGTCTACAAGGAACAGCTGATGTCTCAGTTACCTCATATCTACAAACAGTAATACCAGATACCATTTGTTCAGCAGGAACAGCAACCTTATCTGTAATTGGTAAAGCTAAATATTATTGGTATGATATAGAGACTGGTGGAACATTATTAGCAATTGGTAACACTTTTTTCCCTTCAATAACAGAAACAAAAACTTTTTTTGTATATTCAACAGAAGGATTAGGTTGTGTAAGAACACCAGTTCTTGCAGTTATTGACAATCAAAACCCAAAATGTATTGGCCCAGTAAATGCAACGCAAACCATAGCTTTAGCTAAAGGCTGGAATCTAATATCTATGAATGTTCATCCTATCGATAGTTCTATTGCGACTATTTTCAGTGGGAAAGACGTTCAAACAATTAAAGACGACAATTACTTTTGGGACTTGAGTAATGCTGCAAATGCCAATAGCTTAATAAAAATTGAATTTGCAAAAGCATATTTAGTTAAAATGAATACGGCTTCGTCAATAACTATAACGGGGAAAGCATATCCAAATTTAAGTATTACTTTACCAGCAACAAAAGGTTGGAGCATGATAGGATGCCCATTTCTAAAGGCAAAACTATTAAAAGAATATTATAATTCAGCTAATACGGCATCTATTAAAAATTTTGATGGATTTTGGAAACCAGATGGTTCATTAAATAGCATTATTAGTTTAGATCCTAATAAAGGTTATTTTATTAATAGCAAATAAGATTCAAAATACAATTTTATCATTCGACTTTTCAATACCATTTCTCATGTTTAAAACCAATAAAATTCAGTCACGAAGAATTATAAAATCTATAACGACTTGTGTCTTAATAGGAACTATGTTAATTTCTCAAGCTCAATCAAAAAACAATATGAAAGACGCAGCAGCATTAAAACTTGACGCATTTTTAAAAGAAATTGCTCCCAAAGGTACTATGTTCGGACATCAAGATGATATGGCCTATGGTATGGGCTGGAGAGGCTTGTATGACGAATCGGATGTAAAACGTGTAACTGGTAGTTATCCAGCAGTTTTTGGATGGGATTTAGGAAAAATAGGCACACCTGCAAATATCGATGATGTACCATTCGACAGTATTCGTTCGTACATAATCAGAGCTGACGAATTAGGTGGAATTAATACGATAAGTTGGCATGCATTCTTACCTGATGAAAAAACAACTCCTTGGACTGTTGATAAAGAAGTAGTAAAACATATATTACCTGGAGGAAAAGATCACTCAGTTTTTATTCATCAACTTGATTTAATTGCCGATTTCTTAAAATCATTGAAAGATAAAAAAGGTAATCAAATCCCTTATATTTTCCGCCCTTGGCACGAAATGGATGGAAAATGGTTTTGGTGGGGCGAAGGTCATTGTACTCACGAAGAATACAAACAATTATATCGCTTTACGATTGATTACTTACGAAAAGTAAAAGGTGTAACGAGTATGTTAGTCGGCTATTCGCCTGATCGAAATTTTTATACCGCTGAAGAATACTACACCTACTATCCAGGTGATGAATATGTTGATTTACTTGGAATAGATAATTACTGGGATTTAGGTACAGAAGAACGCAATTTGGATAAAGCAATAATGAAACTTGAAATTGTAGTAAACGAAGCTAAGAAAAAGAATAAAATTGCTGCAATGACCGAAACCGGTTTAATGTTAATTCCAGAAGCCGATTGGTTTACAACTCTCGATAAGGTTGTAAGTGCTAATGAAACCACTAAACAAATATCATATGTATTAGTTTGGAGAAATTTTGACCAAACACAGTTCTTTGCTCCATATCCAGGACATGCATCTGTACCAGCATTTTTAAATTGGGTAAACAAGCCTGATATTTGGTTATTGAAAGATTTACAGGAATATAGAAAGAAATAATTCAGAATTCTTAATTATAAATTTTGAGTTACAAATCATTAAACATTAGCATATTATAAATTAGCAAATTAAATTATGGCAAACTTATTTACAGAACGATTCGAAAAAATTAGCAAAGATCACGAAGCTCTTTTAGCTCAAAAAAATGAAGCATTATTTAGTGAAAATGGTATTTATTGTCGTCACAAAAATCCAATTTTAACAAGAAACCATATCCCACTTCATTGGCGTTTTGATTTAAATCCAGAAACAAATCCTAAGTTTATGGAACGCATTGGTTTCAATGCTACATTTAATTCAGGAGCAATGAAACTAGGTGATAAATACATTTTAGCTGTTCGTGTAGAAGGAAACGATCGCAAATCGTTTTTCGCAATTGCCGAAAGTCCAAATGGTATTGATAACTTCCGTTTTTGGAAACGTCCTATAACATTGCCTGAAACTGAAAATCCTGATACCAACGTATACGACATGCGTTTAACAAAACATGACGATGGATATATTTATGGTATTTTCTGCACAGAACGTAAAGATCCTAAAGCTCCAAGTGGTGATACTTCAAGTGCCTTTGCTGCTGCAGGAATTGCACGCACAAAAGACCTTTTAACTTGGGAACGTCTACCCGACCTTATTTCTACAACTGGTCAACAACGTAATGTTGTTTTATTCCCTCATTTAATTGATGGTAAATATGCATTCTACACACGTCCTCAAGATGGATTTATTGATACTGGTAAAGGTGGTGGAATTGGCTTCGGACTTTCAGTTTCAATGGAAAAAGCTGAGGTTAAAGAAGAAGTTATTGTAGACGCAAAAACGTATCATACAATTTACGAAGTAAAAAATGGATTAGGTCCAGCACCAATAAGAACATCAAAAGGATGGTTGCAATTGGCTCATGGTGTTAGAAATACTGCTGCAGGTTTGCGATATACTTTATATGTTTTCATGACCGATCTTGAAAAACCTTGGATTGTTACACATAAACCAAACGGACATTTCATTGCACCACTTTGTTCTGAAAGAATTGGAGATGTATCGAATGTTGTTTTCTCAAACGGTTGGATTGCTGAAGATGATGGAAAAGTATTAATTTATTATGCGTCTTCAGACACGAGAATGCATGTAGCAACGACAACAATCGACCAATTAATTGACTACTGTATTAACTCACCTCAAGATAAATTGAGAACTGCAGCATCGGTTCAAACAATTAATGAATTAATTGACAAAAACGAAAAATTCTTGAAATAATATAAAGCTACGATTAACTCAGGATGATATAATTTATATTTATGTCATCCTGAATTGGTCGAAGATTAAGGCATAAAATAACATGAAAATTATAGCAGAATTACAATCAGAACTAGCAAATACGCTATCATTTTGGATTAAAAATACTATTGATAATGAAAATGGCGGATTTGTTGGTGAAATTTCATCGGACAATATAATCACTCCCAATGCAAGTAAAGGTGCTGTTTTAAACACCCGTATTCTTTGGACATTTTCGTCAGCATATCGTTATGATCCGAAACCTGAATATCTTCAAATGGCTCAACGTGCTTACGATTATATTCTTAAGTATTTTTGGGATAATGAAAATGGTGGTGTGTACTGGGAACTTGACGCTAAAGGAAATCCAATTAATACTCGCAAACAGATTTATGCTCAAGGATTTGCACTTTACGGTTTTAGTGAGTTTTTTAGAGCAACAGGAAATAATGAAGCTTTAGATTATGCAATTAAAACGTTTGAGTTAATTGAAAAATATAGTTTTGATTCTGTTCATGGAGGTTATATTGAAGCTCTTTCGAAAGAATGGCAGGCAATGGACGATTTCCGATTAAGCAAAAAAGATGAGAATACGCCAAAATCGATGAATACGCATCTGCATATAATTGAACCTTATACAAATCTGTATCGAGTTTGGAAGGATGAAAATCTTGGCAAAAAAATTAAAGGATTAATTGAGATATTTTTAGATAAAATCATTGATTCTGAAGCTGGTAATTTCAAATTATTTTTCGATTTAGATTGGAAGGTTTTACCAAGTGCAGTTTCGTATGGTCACGATATTGAAGGAACATGGTTACTTGTTGAAGCTGCTGAAGTTTATGGAGATAAAAGTCTTATAAAGCGTGCTGAATCGATAGCAATAAAAATGTCGGACAAAGTTCTTGAAAACGGAATTGACACTGATGGAAGTATTTTCTATGAATTACATTTAGCGAACAATCATCTTGATACAGATAAACATTGGTGGCCACAAGCCGAAGGAATGGTTGGTTTCTTGAATTCATATCAAATCACTAAAGATCAAAAATATCTTGATGAAATGAAAAAACTTTGGGAATTCGTTAAAAACCAAATCGTTGATAAAAAACACGGAGAATGGTTTTGGATGGTTCACAAAGATGGAAGCATTCGCTCAACAGATGTAAAAGTAGGATTTTGGAAATGTCCCTACCATAATTCACGTGCATTAATCGAGGTTATTGAACGATTAGAAAAATTAGGATTATAAATTAAAGTAAGTCATTCTCAGTTTAAAGACTAAGACTCTTTTACAAACTCAGAGTGACCTAACTCATCTAAGACACATATTATGCAAAAACTCTCATTTAAAGAAAAAGTAGGTTACGGATTTGGAGATACAGCATCATCGATGTTCTGGAAACTATTTTCAATGTATTTAATGTTCTTTTACACCGATATTTTTGGAATTTCGGCAGCAGTAGTTGGAACAATGTTTTTAGTTACCCGACTTTGGGACGCTGCATTCGATCCATTTGTGGGAATCATAGCCGACAGAACCGAAACTCGTTGGGGGAAATTTCGTCCATATTTGCTTTGGATGGCTATTCCATTTGGAATTATTGGAGTATTAACATTTACTACACCATCAATAAGCATGAATGGTAAAATTGTATATGCATATATTACCTATTCTTTAATGATGATGATTTATTCTTTAATAAATGTGCCATACGCATCATTAATGGGTGTAATGACATCCGATTTAAAGGATAGAACAAGTTTGGCAACATATCGCTTTGTATGTGCATTTGGAGGTAGTATTTTAGTATTAGCATCGTTTCAACCATTGTTCGATAAGTTTGGTTCCGAAAGTTTTGGATCATTCTCAGTTCCTCAAAAATCAATTGTAGCGACCGATTCAAGTTGCAATGCTCAAGGACTTACTGTTCAAATATGGGATAATGCATTAACATCTAAACCAACAGACAAACCAATTGATAGCTTAATGTTTCTTAATGCAAAGCTTAAAACAAAGTCAACATATGCCTTTAAATTAGGTGTTTATAACAAAAAAACAAGTAAATATTATTGGTCAAATTTCACTGAAGGAAAAGATACTTTAGGATTAACTCGAGATGGTTCTTGGTGTGCTGTAAGCATTAAACTTTCAAAAATTTCAGCATCAAATGATGTTAAAGACATAAATAATTTGTGTGTTGCATTAGCAAGCGATCCTAGTGCAACAGTTGAATGTAAAAAGATTGAAATTAAAAAAACTGAATATAAATCAGGAACACAAAAAGCAGTTATTGTAATTGCAGTTTTAGCAATTATTTTCTTTCTATTAACATTCTTACTTACTAAAGAACGTATCAAACCTGTTAAAGAACAAAAAACAGATTTGAAAGCTGATATTAAAGATTTACTAAAGAATGTTCCTTGGTTTGTATTACTTGGTGCTGGTATTTCGGCTTTAATATTCAATTCTATTCGCGACGGTGCCGCAATTTACTATTTCAAATATTACATTCAAAATCAAGGAGCTATAGACATGAGTTTGATGGGCAATGTACTAACATTCACTTACGCAACTGTTTATTTAGTTTTAGGTCAAGCAGCTAATATAATTGGGGTTGTTTTAGCCAAACCACTTTCCGATAAAATTGGAAAAAGTCGCACATTCCTTTTTGCAATGCTTATGGCATCAGCATTAAGTGTTTGTTTCTTCTGGTTAGGTAGAGATACTGTTGTGTTGATATTCGTACTACAATTCTTTATTAGCATATTTGCTGGAATCATATTCCCATTACTATGGTCAATGTACGCAGATACAGCAGATTATTCTGAATGGAGAACTGGACGTAGAGCAACTGGTCTTATCTTTTCTTCATCATCGATGTCACAAAAATTTGGCTGGACTTTAGGTGGATCTGTAGCAGCATGGTTACTCGCAGTTTATGGTTTCGAAGCTGGTCAAGTTCAAACAGCAACCTCATTAACAGGTATTAAAATGATGTTAAGTATTTTCCCTGCTATTGGAGCTTTACTTTCTGCTGTATTTATGATTTTCTATAAACTTAGCGATAGCTTTATGACTAAAGTAAGTACTGAATTACAAGAAAAAAGGAAAGAATAAAAAATCAATCTATTCAATAAAAAAGACGCTCAATAGGCGTCTTTTTTATTGAATAGATTCTCTGCATAAACAAAGTTTAGTAAGTAAATGAACAACAATTCACCTAAATAAAATTAAAAGCATTAAACAAAAAAAGTATATTTGTATTCAAAGAATATCAAAGTAATACCTTAAAGTATTAAATTCAAAATAAATAATTAGAAAACACATTATCAACAGTTAATACATTTTTTCCATTCACAAAAAATTATTATTATGGCTATACAATCAGTAAGTTCAAGCAATACCCAACAAATCGATTTATCGAAATATAATCTTCGATTGTCGCTCATTGTTGTCACCTCATTATTTTTTATGTGGGGTTTTATAACATGTATGAATGACATTTTAATTCCATTTGTAAGAAAGGTTTTTGAACTTGGCCGTTTTGAATCATTGCTCGTTCAATTTGCATTTTTTGGAGCATACTTTATCGGTTCTGTTGTATATATAATTATATCAACAAAGAAGGGCGATCCTATTGTTAAGATTGGGTATAAAAATGGTTTGATAATTGGTTTATTGGTTTCGGCAGTTGGTTGTGCCCTATTCTATCCCGCTGCTCACTTTAAAGTTTATGGTCTGTTTTTGAGTGCATTATTCATACTTGCTTTAGGATTTACTTTACTACAAATTGCAGCAAATCCTTATGTAGCTATATTAGGAAAACCAGAAACAGCATCAAGCAGATTAAACCTATCACAAGCATTTAATTCTTTTGGAACAACTATTGCTCCCATAATTGGAGGATACTTTATTTTTAAACTTTTTGCTCAATGGGGCTCACCATTACTAAATAAAATGGGTGCTGTAATTTTAACCGATGCTGGCACAGCAATAACTGCAAATGGGGTTCAAGCACCGTACCTTATTTTCTCTGTAATATTCATAATTCTAGCTTTAATCATTAAAGTAACTCGACTACCAGAAATAACTGCTGCACATGAAGTTGTGAAAGGAAGTGGAGCTTTAAAATATAGACATTTAGTTTTGGGAATTGTTGCAATTTTCATGTATGTTGGAGGTGAAGTTAGCATTGGAAGTGTGCTTATAAACTATATGAAAGAAATGGCAAATATCCCCGAAATGGAAGCAAAATCATTTTTAGCATTTTATTGGGGAGGTGCAATGATTGGAAGATTTTTAGGAGCAATTTCACTCAGCGACAAAGGAAGTAAACCAATGAAAATGATTGGAATGGCATTAATTTCAGTAAGTACTTATTTAATCATATATGGAGCTGTTTATCTCGAAACAAACGGAAGTTTTGCATTTAGTAAAATTGCACCTTTCATCATATTCCTAGTCGTAAATTATCTCTTCTTCATTTTAGGAAATGCAAAACCAGCTAGAACTCTTTTATTATTCTCATTAGTTGTTGTAGCATTACTTTTGGGTACAATAGTTACAAGTGGAATGACTGCAATTTGGATGGTATTAGGAATTGGACTTTTCAATTCAATTATGTGGTCGAATATCTTTACATTAGCTATTAAAGATTTAGGAAAATATACTAGCCAAGGTTCTTCTTATTTAGTAATGGCCATTCTAGGTGGCGCACTTGTTCCTCTTTTAATGGGTTATGTAGCCGATATGTTAAATGGATATCACTTTTCCTTTATTATAGCTATAATTTGCTATTTGTATCTTGCTTTCTATGGATGGAAAGGTCATGAAGTAAAAGAAAGTTAGAAAAACATATTCTGTTAAAAATAAGAAAGGGCGAAGAAATTCGTCCTTTCTTATTTTAAAGATTTACTATAAACTATGTCTTATATTACGTAAAATATCATACAGTTAAAAAAAGTAATATCATGTATTGTATTTACATAAAAATCTGTATTTTTATGTTTTATGTGACTCCATTATAATGAAATTATGACATCATTAACCGTTGACCCTAACGACAAGTATTTTAGGCTTTTATCAGAAAATTCAATCGTTGGAATAGTTGTACTTTCAAGTGAATGCAAAATTCTATTTGCAAACGAATTCTTTTGTTCTCTTATTGGTTTTTCGAAACAAGAGTTGCATTTAAAAAGTATTGGTGAAATAACGCATAAAGATGATGTCTTACATTGTACTGAAGCGTTTAAGTCAATTTTCAGTAACGGGAAAGATGGTTTTCAGATTGAAAAACGATATATATCAAAAAATGGAAATCCTATCTGGTGTGAAATGAGCATTTCTGCTAATAGATCTGATGATGGAAGCATAGAACTTTTTACAGGAATTATTAACGATATATCGAAAAGAAAACAAATTGAAAATGAGCTAATCGCATCACAAAATCTATTTTCAACAATTTTCAAAAATAGTCCAGTTGCATTTGTATTAGGTTCAATTGATACACAAACTTATCTTGATGTAAATGAATCGTTTGTTCGACAAATGGGTTATTCAAAAAATGAAGTTATAGGAAAAAAATCTACAGAACTTAGTTTTTTCGAAAATGATGCAGATCGAATTACAATGATTGAAAAAGTAAAAGAAACCAGTTTTATAACCGGATATCAAGTTAATTGCAAAAAAAAATCTGGCGAAATATTTACTGTTTTATTCTCAATTACTATTGTAACAGCCTATAATCAAACATGTTTACTTTTAACAGCTATGGATATTTCAGAAAGAATATCATTTGAAAAAGCTTTAAAAGAAAGTGAACAGAATTACAAAAAGCTTGTTGATTTCCTACCTGATGGAATAGCTGTACATCAAAATGGGAAAATAGTATTTGCAAATGATTATGCAATTAAACTATTTGAAGGTACTTCAGAATTAGATTTTATAGGTAAATCTGCTTTAGATCTTGTACATCCTGATTATAAGGAAATTGTAAAAGAACGTATAAATAAGACACTTGATTTTGATGAAGGTACACCATTAATTGAAGAAGTGTTTGTTTCATTAAAAGGTAAACCAATATATGTAGAAGTAGCTTCTCTTCCATTTAGTTATACAGGTAATCATGCATGTTTAGTTGTTTTTCGTGAAATATCATCGCGAAAAAATGCTGAGAATGAACTCATAAATGCAAAAAATAAAGCTGAAGAAAGTGATAGACTAAAATCAGCTTTCTTAGCCAATATGAGTCATGAAATTCGAACACCAATGAACGCAATTAAAGGTTTTGCACAATTATTGGAAGATCCAGAACTGACCTTAGATAAAAGACATAAATTTATTAAAATAATCAATCAACGTACGGATGATTTGTTGATGTTAATTAATGACATACTCGATACTGCCAAAATAGAAGCTGGTCAGATGTCAATAGTTGAAACAACAGAAAATGTAGATGTTTTATTAAATGAAATATGTCAATTTTTCATTTCACAACAAGAATTATTAAATGATAAGCATTTAATAATTAAGACAATAAACAATCTTGAACCTTCTCAAACTATTTTCACAACAGACTTTTTTAGATTGCGTCAAATATTGATTAATTTACTTAACAACGCCATTAAATTTACCGACGAAGGATATGTTAATTTTGGATGCAAATTAATTGAAAACGACACTCTCCTTTTCTTTGTTGAAGATTCAGGAATTGGAATACCCGATGACAAAAAAGATTTAGTTTTTGCACCATTCAGACAACTAAATGACTCACATATATCACGTCAGCATAGTGGTACTGGTTTAGGATTATCTATAGTAAATGGATTACTTAAACTAATGGATGGGAAAGTTTGGTTTAATTCAATTGAAGGCAAAGGAACAACATTCTATTTTTCAATTCCATTTAAACAAGAAACGAAAAAGAAAATGGCAGGATTTTACAGTTCAATCGATACATTTGACTGGAAAAATAAAACCATATTATTGGTTGAAGATGATGAATTTAATGCTCAATTAATTATTGAATTTTTACTTAAAACAAATGCAAGTATCTTACATGCTACCAATGGTTTAGATGCAATTAAAATATTCAAACAAAACCCTACTATTGATATCACATTAATGGATATACAACTTCCCGACATCAATGGTTTTGAATTGACTCAGATGTTCAAATCAATGAATAGGAATTGTGTGATAATTGCTCAAACTGCCTATGCAGCTGAATCGGATAAAAAACGTGCAATATCAAGTGGTTGTATCGATTACATATCGAAACCTATAGTTCAAGATCAACTATTAAAACTTATTCAATTACATTTAAAATAGTTACTATATTTTAAGCAACTATTTCAACTAAAGTTTTAACGTAATCAGCATCTGGTTCTAGTTTTTGAAGATTCGAAATTAGTGGTTTGGCTGCCCATTTATCACCAGTTTCAAGGTATAATTCAGCAAGATTACGAATTGAACGAGTAAATCTAGCATCACAAGCAATTGCTTTTTGATAATATGTTATTGCTTTCGATTTTTCATTCATTCCCGAATATGCAACAGCTGTATTATGCAATACATTTACATTATTGGGATTAATTGATAGCGACTTTTCAAAGAATGATACGGCATCCTTAAACTGCCCTAAAATGCGATGAGAATCGGCTAAACAAAACAATAATCCTTCATTTTTCTCTTCAAAACTAAGAGCTTCATTAAAATATTTAATTGCTTCAGAATGATCGCCAAGTTCTGCAAAATTAATTCCTAAGCAAAAACTATCTTTGAAGCCAGGTTTGTTTATTGTACGATATTTTAATAGACATGCAACTGCTTTGTCGTATTGTTTAAGTGCATGAAAACTAACACTTAAACCATACAATGCTTTTGTTGATGTTGGTTTATGTTTTAGGGAATTGATAAAGTTTTCAATTGCTCCTTCATGATTTCCTTTTAATCCATTTGCAACAGCCAAATAATGCCATGCAATGTGCCAATTGGGATAATCTTTTACCAATTGACTTGCAAGTTCAAGTAGCTCTTCGTACTTAAATGCCTGAGCGAGACTCACTAATTGTTTCTCGTATGCAGCTTTATCCATAACATTTATTTTACTGTAAGATACAAAAAAGTATGAAAATAAAATATCACGTAAATTATTTTTTCAAGAAAAGCAGTTTTTCTAAAAAAACTACTTCACAAACTCTTTTAATTTAACTTTTACAATTTCTAAATCCGATTCTAAATTTCGAATAATTGTCTTATTTTCATCGCATTTAAAATCAGAATAAGAAATGCTTATAACTGTTATTTTATTTCTTTTTAAAACCGAAGTTTTACGTTTTTCATATATTTTATTTTGTTCGGCTCTACCAACCCCACTAACCGTTTTTTTGTTTCGTTTTTCAACAATAATTGGCTGGATTGCATCTAGTTGTTCTATTACCAAATTATAAGCCTTATAATAAGCATCAACCGGCAATTTTGTTCTTGTTTTTCCGTCTTTATGAAAATCGCCTAATAGAAAATCAAATCGTTTTTGACGAACAGCTTTTTTCCCTAAAACAGAGTCACATAAATTAAGAATATAAGCATTATCACTTTCAGAATGTGCTTGTTTTGCTTGTTCTCTTTTCGATTTTACAACTTCACTTTTCAAAGAGGTTCCTTTCTTTGTATCTGTTGATGGAACAAAATACCAAGCCGTAACTTGCTCATTTTTATCAACATGCACATACGGAATTTGTTGTAATGCATCGTTTTTATCTAATTCTCTTAAGATATCTCGAATTGGTTTTCCATGTTTTAAATCTTTAGTAAAAATACCAGCCTTAATAAATTCAGGCATAAGTTTTTTAACAGGAACAATGGTTTCAGACGCATTATTTTCAAAATACGATTGTATTACCTTATTGATTTGGTTTATTTTAGCTTCTTCTGCCATCTTTTTTTATTTTTATTCTTACTAATTGAAATAAAACACAAAAGGTTTTATAATCTCTGCAAAGGTAAATGTATTTATTGCTTTTACTTTAAAATTATTTTATAAAATTAAATTAAACGAATCTCATAAATAAAATACTGTAATTAATTTAAAAATGTAATAATCCCTTTTGCCAAAGTGAGCATAAATCCATTGTAATAGCAACACTACAGTGAATAAGAAAACCCATCCAAATATTTTTGCTTTTTAAGCTTAAGGTTCCAAGAACAATTCCTGCGATAATTGCAGCAATAGTTTCGGGCATTGGTTTGGCAAAATGAATCATACAATAAGGAATAGTCATAACTAAAACAGAATAAAAACCAAATCGACGTTTTAATCCATGAAGTATAAATCCTCGGAAAAAGAATTCTAAGGCAAAGAACTGAAAGAAATACTCTAATTCCCAAATGATAAAACGATGATTTATAGGCTCATTTCTACTCAAATGATAAAATGGATATTTTGCTTGAAAGCTTTGAGTGAACGAAATTGAATAAACAAGTGGAATCATAAAAGCTAACATTGCAATATAAATCCAATAATCCTTAAAAGCATTTTTTGTAGATAATCCATAATTTTTAAGAGAGTCTTTAAAGACTAATTTAATGATTAAGATAGGAATAACTAAATAGCTGAAAGAAAGGATAAATACCCAATGTGTTAATCGAAAAAATTGTGCGTAGGAACAGTAGTCAAATACGTACTTAAGTTGCATTGCAATTCGATGACTAACATGATGTTCAAAAAAGTAAATAGTGTTTTGATGTGAACTTAAATATCTAATTAATGTTAATGAAACTGCAGTAGTTACACAGACAATAAATACCTTCCAATCGAATTTTTTCGATTCGGGCGAATTACGAAAATCGTCGGCTTCTTTTTCTGTATCTTTAAACACTTTTATTGCTAATTCTTTTATCATTTCATTGTTATATTAAAATATTATACATCTTCAAGCCAAGCTATAAATTGTGTTTTTTTAGAAATTGGAGTTAATGCAATTGAAGTTTTATTTGAAGTATTAAATTCAGATAATGAGCCAATTCGAAGTATTGTCTTTACGTTTTGCTTACAGTAATTTCTTAATGCAAAAGCTAAGTGACCAATGGTGTATCGGCAGTTAATTTCAACGCAAGGATGAATTTTAAACGTACCATTTTCATCAACAACCATAGCATCTACACCAATCCAACCTTCGTAATATTTATTGAAATTTTGTTTTTGTAGTGAATGAGCAATTGTTTGGGAAATTGTTTCCATTTCTGTATTTGAAATTCCCATTTTTGATAATTCATTTTCTTGTGGCCAATGAATGTAACTTCCAATAAATTGTCCTTTATCGTTTGTTTTAAAAGTACTGAAACAAAGTGGAGATATTTTATTTGATGAAACTGAAAACAACATCGAAAAATCAAATACCTTATTATGCCAAGGTTCAACCATTATAAAACCTTGTTCATTTATAATTCCTTGAGCCCAGGTTTGTTCATTTGCTGTAAATCGTTCTGGTGAAATTTTCATTAAACCCCTTCCCGAGGAACTCCAAGGTGATTTTAAAACCCAGTGCTTTGTGATTTCAAAAAGATCAGGAATAGAATTCGTATCCGTAATAACTTTTGGAATTGCAGTTTTATCAATGAAAGGATAATTTTTATTCTCTAAAATATCTTGTAAAACAAGAGCTGCTGTTTGTCGTCCACTAAGTTCCCGAAGAATCGGATTCCAATTTGAACAAGCATTAACATGCTTAAAATCATTTTTAATAAAACGGAATAAAGTATGGGTTGCTTTACTCCAACCCCATGGTTTTAAAGCATTAAGTTGGTATTTACCCGAAAAAGGATTCTTTAGAAATTCTGTTTTTATTTCAAAATGAGGAATGGAAAAACCTAACGATTGCATTGTTTCGATAAATTCGGTATTAGGTTGTTCATCAACAAGTACAATATCATTTTCATTGGCAAAAAACATTGGTAATGTTGCCAAGTCGTTTTCAAAGATATTTATATACTTACTTGCCGAATAACTTATTGAATCGCAAGCCAATGCCGAATCGTTCGATGCATTGAAAATGTATACATCAGAACTCAATATCAGTTATTTATAAAAAGTAAAATCGTACGTTTTAATATTGCCTCGATTGTCTTTTACATCGAGTTTTGCTTTGTGCCATTTTCCGTATTCCATTCTTGCTGGATCGAACCAATGAACAATTGCACTCGTTTTTGAATCAAGATACATAATCGACCATTTGTCATCAATCCATAAGTCGAAATCATTTATTCCTGAGAGATTATCCCCAATTTTGAAAAACATTCCAGCAATTGCACTTAAATTGGCTCTATCATAGATTTTAATTGGTTGAATAACTGGTGCAATAGTATCAAGTATTACAACATATTTAGCAAAATTTCTAATTGGAGCACATACATAACCAGTATCGTATTTTCCTCCTATTGGAGATGTTGAATTTGGACCTAAATATTGTGCAATACAAAGCTTTTTCCAATATTTCTCAGGTATATCTTTTTTAACTTTAATACATAAACGTACAGTATCGCGAATCGGTGTGTTTGCATCCATTACTTTGTATATTGGCGAACAACCACGAATTAGTTTTGTGATTGAATCGACTGAATATGTAAAGTAAATATCCTTAAACATCGAACCTTTAGCAAATACAGCTTTGAAGCCATTTGTTCTATAAATATTCTCCTTATTGCATGGGAAATATATACCTACTGATTCGTGGTGAGGAATTTGTGCTGGACGGCGAACATTTACCGTAAATTTCATTTTGGTAGAGTTTCCATGATAGTCGGTAACAATAAACATCATTCTATGAGTACCTTCTTCAACAAATGGAATCACTCCTCTATTGTCATTTACTTTTGTATAAAAGCCAAGATTATTATTAGGATCGACAAAGGTTTTTTGTAAGAAATTTTTAGTCCTTAAATAATATGGATAGTCAATAAAACTATTAATGCAACGTTGTTCCCAAGGTTCAATTTTATCCATTTTATGTTCATAAACCAAAACACTATCTTGGAATAATTGTACTTGATAAATACCAAATATATGGCTAAAATTATTCATATAATCGGTAGCTTGAATTGAAAAACCAATACTTCCAGATACTGTTATCGATTGCAAAATTCCATAATCTTGATTTGCCGATTTACGCGAAGCAACAAAAACGGCTTCTTTACCTAAACCATTTACTGTACTATTATCATCCATTGGGTATATTCCAATGTTATTTATTATCGGTTTGCGAGCATCTTTTAATGATGGATAAAATTTTAAAGGATTCACAATTTTACCTGTCGATAATTCAGTAATTTCAAAATGCACGTGAGGACCACGAGAACTACCAGTATTACCCGATAAACCAATCATTTCACAACGTTTTACTGGTAGAGCTCCAGGTGGAATTTTAATGAAAATCATGTTCTGTTCGTGCGTAATTTGGTATTCTTGAATATACTTTGTGATTTTATCATTAAAACGTAAAAAATGTGCATAACTCGACATATATCCATTGGGATGAGTAATGAATATTTGTAAACCGTAACCTTTCGAATCAATTCGAATCATTGATACATAACCTTCGGCAATGCTGAAAACTTGTTTACCTTCAACACCACCAGTTCTAAAATCAAGTCCTCCATGGAAATGATTGTATCGTAATTCAGCAAAATTTGCTGATAAATCAACAGGTTCTTCAAGTGGAAGAGCAAAAATTGTGGTGTCAATTTTGCCTGCAAACGAAAAAAGGAATGAAAGCGTTATAAAAGCTGTGAGGGTTAATTTCTTTATATTGAACATGATTCGTAATTATAATATCAAAATTTCTTTGTCAATAACGACAACACTAAAGTACAATCAAAACATAAAAGTATTGCCCATGGTTAATAAATTTTAATAAATTGATAAAATGTATTTGAATTTTTGTATTTTAGCGAATAGAAAGCTTCAAAGCGAATGTTTACGTAAGCTGTTAATTTTAAATTGTTACCTATTTTGGACAAACAAATGAAAGTTCTGGTTGTTGAAGACGATTACTCGTCAAGAGAACTATTAAGGATCTGTATTGAAAAAGAAGGTTATCAGTGCCAAACGGCAAATGATGGTGTAGATGGATTTAATCTTTTCAAGAAATTTAATCCTGATCTTATTATTTCCGATGTTAGAATGCCACATATGAACGGCATTGAATTACTTGAATCAATTAGAAAGATTTCGAAAGATGTCATTATTGTTTTTATTACTGGTCATGGTAATGAAGAATTAGCTTTACAAGCATTGCAGTTGGGAGCTAATAATTACTTAAAAAAACCAGTAGATATTACTGAAATAAAAACAATTACCAACAGATATTACGATGTCATTAAATCAAAAGCTCTACAATCGAATATTGTTGATTTAATTCGTCATCGTGAAATGGAAATTGAAATTGACAGTGATATGAATTTGGTTCAATCTTTGGCAAATTATCTCTCTGAAAAAACAGGCAATTTCTTCGATTCAAAGGAAAAAATGAGAATTGAGCTTGGTCTTAACGAGCTTTTAATAAATGCTATTGAGCACGGGAACTGGGAAATTTCCTATGACGAAAAGAATCAAGCATTACTCGATGATCGTATTGGCGCTTTATATAAAGCAAAGCGAGAGCATCCTGATAATATTCAAAAGAAAGTATTAGTTAAATACAAACAGAGTGAGAAATTCTGTGAATGGATTATTACTGATAGTGGTAAAGGTTTTGATTGGAAACTGATTCCAAATCCATCAAATGCTCAATTAACAAGAATTAACGGACGAGGCATATTACTTAGTAAACTTCAATTCGATGAATTCGAATATATGGGTAAAGGTAATATTGTTCGAATCAAAAAATATTTTAATATATGATAGAAATAATTCCTGCTATTGATATAATAGAAGGTAAATGTGTACGATTATCGCAAGGCGACTACAATTCAAAAAAAATCTACAACGAAAATCCTCTTGAAATAGCGAAGCAATACGAAGATGCTGGTATTAAACGTCTTCACCTTGTGGATTTAGATGGTGCAAAAAGCAAAAAGATTGTAAATCATAAAACACTTGAATTAATTGCAAAAAACACATCGTTGATTGTTGATTTTGGTGGAGGATTAAAAACAAACGACGATTTAAAAGTTGCTTTCGAATGTGGTGCAAAGATGATTACTGGTGGAAGTATTGCAGTTAAAGATAGTCAAACATTTACCGAATGGTTAACTATTTATGGCGGAGATAAAATCATATTAGGTGCCGATGTAAAAGATGAAAAAATTGCAGTAACCGGTTGGCTCGAAGATTCTGGATTAGATATGTGGCAATTCATTAGTGATTATATGACTAAAGGTGTAACGAAAGTAATTTGTACTGATATTAGCAAAGACGGAATGTTGCAAGGGCCTTCAACCGATTTATATGTTAAAATGAAAAGTCAATTCTCTGGACTTTATATTATAGCAAGCGGTGGAATTTCATGCATTAATGACGTTGAAATTTTAAATGAAAAAGGTATAGATGCAGTAATTATAGGTAAAGCTATTTACGAAAATAAAATTAGCCTTAAACAACTTCAAGCATTTGTATAATATGACTTTAAAAAGGTTCCGATATTTAGTATTAATTTGTTTTACAGCTTGGTTTGCGTCGTGTGACCAAATAATTCAAAACACCCCTAGCACTATTTCTGGTGAATGGAAAGTTGAAGAGACTCATTATATAACTGGAAAAACTAATTATTATATAAGTATTGAATATACCGATACATTAAAAACGGGAATTAAAATATACAATTTCAATAATTTAAATAGTTATCATTGTACCGCAAAACTTTCGGGGAATTATATTACCATACCTAGTCAAAAACTTGGAAACAATACTGTAAAAGGTAGTGGAACGGTTTCTAGCGACAATAAAACAATTACATTTAATTATAATGATGATCCTTATGGTGATGGTGGTGGAAGTGTAACAGCTAAATGTACTCGATTAGAATAAGTTATTTACGAATAAAATAGAAGAGGCTGTCATCATATTTGAGACAGCCTCTTTTTGTATTATCTAATAAGAGTTATTTCTAACTATATTAAGAAACAACTCTTAGTTAAAATATTCTTATAATTTAAATAAAGGATATTTACTTACTAAAGTATGAACTTTAGCTTTCACTCCTTCTAAAACAGCATCATTATCAGCATTTGTAAGAACTTCATCAATTAAATCAACTATAGTTAAAATTTCAGCTTCTTTAATACCGCGTGATGTTATTGCAGGTGTTCCAACACGGAATCCTGATGTTAAAAATGGTGAACGACTATCGAAAGGAACCATATTTTTGTTGATCGTTATTTCAGCTTTACCTAGTGCAATTTGTGCCATTTTACCAGTTAATTCAGGTAATTTAGTACGAAGGTCAATCAACATTGAATGGTTATCTGTTCCTCCTGAAATAATTTTATATCCTTTTGCTGTAAAAGCATCTGCCATTACACTAGCATTTTTCTTAACTTGAATAGCATATTCTTTGTATTCAGGAGTTAATGCTTCACCAAATGAAACTGCTTTTGCTGCAATTACATGCTCTAATGGACCACCTTGTATACCTGGGAATACAGCACTATCAAGCATAGCTGAAACCATTTTAGTTTCACCTTTTGGAGTTTTTACACCCCAAGTATTTGGAAAATCTTGTTGCATCATAATCATACCACCACGAGGTCCACGTAATGTTTTGTGTGTTGTAGTTGTAACAATATGACAATGAGGGAAAGGATTGTTTAATAAACCAGCAGCAATTAATCCAGCAGGATGTGCAATGTCAGCCATCAAAATAGCTCCAACACTATCAGCAATTTGACGCATACGAGCAAAATCCCAATCACGAGAATATGCAGATGCTCCAGCTATAATAAGTTTTGGTTTTTCTTGTTTTGCGATTACTTCCATTTCGTCGTAATCAACACGACCAGTTTCTTCTTTTACATGATATGCAACTGGACGATATAAAATACCTGATGTGTTTACTAATGAACCATGAGATAAATGTCCACCATGAGATAAATCAAATCCCATAAATGTATCACCTGGTTTAAGTACAGTTAACATTACCGACATATTTGCTTGTGCACCTGAGTGAGGTTGTACATTTACCCATGTTGCTCCAAACAATTGTTTTGCTCTATCAATAGCTAATTGTTCAACTTGGTCAACTACTTCGCAACCGCCATAATAACGGTTCCCAGGATAACCCTCAGCATATTTATTGGTTAATACTGAACCCATAGCTTGCATTACTTCGTCGCTTACAAAGTTTTCAGAAGCAATAAGTTCAATGCCATTCGTTTGGCGTTCACGTTCTTTCTGAATTAAGTCGAAAATTTGTTTGTCTCTAATCATTGGTGGTAAATATTTGATTGTCAATAATTATATTCGAATTTGTATTTATTTTTTTGAAAGCACAAAGATAATGTAATCGAGCTATTTTTTTATCGTTTGCTTATTATTAGTAATTAAAAAGTTGTTAACTGTTTTGAGGTATTTCTTGTTTCATAACTTTTTCTTCTACTGTTATCCTATTATACATTGTTAATGCATAAAATGGAAGGATTACAGCCATTGTATACCATGCATGACATAACATTCCTATGCCAATAAGTTCTGGTATTATGTTTAAGTAATAATTTGGATGACGTACGTATTTAAATAAAAATGAAGTATTTACTTTATGATTCTTAGCAATAAATAGTTTTACTGTCCATACATCACGAATTTGATACATAACATAGAGTAAAACAATGTACGAAAACACAAATAGACAAACACCAATGAAACTAACTACATCAAAATTATTTTTTACAATAATAAGTTCAGATATCGATAATACATAAAAAATGACATGATAGATAGTCATAGATAAGCTATTGATTTTTCCGTATTCAATGGCTCCTTCTTTTCTTAATCGTTTTTCATTTTTGATAGAAAAAATAAGTGTTGCTAATCGTAAAACAAAAAATACAGAAATTATACTAAGAATAGTTATCATAAATAAAGTTAAAGTCTTAATTTAATATTTGTAATTTAATTGTTAATAGTCAATAATTTATGGGTTATTGAACTGGAGGTAGATTTATCTTTTCTTGAACAAGATATGAAAGTGGATAAACGCTTAAAAGTGTTTTATACATTGTAAATGCATCTGCCTTTGTTCTGTAATCACCAACTCTAATTTTAAAAAATGGAGGTTGATAAATTAGATAAGCTTTTATGTCGCTATATGTGTTCATAAATTTATTTCGAACTTCGTTTGCTTCGTCGCGAGCTTCTTTTCCCGATGAATTATAAATTTGAATTCTCCAACCCGAAAGGTTGATATCAGCTTTATTTATAGCAACGTGTTTTTCAATAAGTTTAGTAATTGCAGTATCTTGAATTATAGAAACTTTACCTTGATTAGGTGAAGTTGTTTTTGTAGTAATATTTTGGTAGAATGAGCTAAATTGTATTGAGTCATTTCCGTTTTGTGAGTACACCGAAAATGAGCTATACAGTATTGTTATTATTATAAAAAGCTTCTTCATTTATTTAAAAATTCGTTATTGCAAAGATATATATTTTGACAATTAATCCTAAAGTTTTGTATTTGACAGATGTCGTTTACTATCTCTATCGGTTTTCTTTTTCATATTGTTTTTAAATGCTTCGTCTAAATCAATGCCAGTTTGATTTGCTAAACATATTAATACCCATAGAACATCGGCCATTTCATCGGCTAAATTTGCTTCTTTCTCGTTCTCTTTGAACGATTGTTCGCCATATGTACGAGCCATTATACGAGCCAACTCTCCCACTTCTTCGGTTAAAATTGTCATATTGGTCAATTCATTAAAATAACGAACTCCAATTGTTTTTATCCAAGTGTCAACATCAATTTGAGCTTGTTTTATCGTTAAATCTGTCATAATTATTCTTTGTTTTTTGTGTCGAATAAAATAGTTACCGGACCATCATTTAATAGTTCAACCTTCATGTCTGCTCCAAATTCACCAGTTTGTATTTTTTTACCTGTTTCTTTTTCTAAAAATAATACAAATTGCTCATATAGAGGGATTGCAATATCTGGTTTTGAAGCTTTAATATATGATGGTCTATTTCCTTTTTTAGTGCTTGCATGCAAGGTAAATTGACTTACAACTAGTATTTCTCCACCAACATCTTCTACCGATAAATTCATAACTCCAGCTTCGTCATTAAAGATTCTTATTCGAGCTATCTTTGTACATAGCCATTGAATATCTTCAGTTGTATCGGCATCTACTATTCCTACTAAAATAAGTAAACCAACTCCAATTTTTGATTTACATTTTCCATCGATTGTTACCGATGCTTGACTTACTCGTTGTATAACTGCTCTCATATTTCTAAAAAACGGTTAAGTATCCAAAATGAATTTTTGCTGCATTAAATTGAATTCCATTTCCAAATTGACTTCCATAAGCATAACTAATACTAAATATACTCGATTTGTTTTGAACATTTAATCCCAATCCAAATCCATAAGGTGTATCGTGTGCATGCGAAGTTGCTGCTTTATTCTCATAATATGCAGCATTAAAAAATGCGAATAAATTTGAATTCTTTTGAAATAGAAAACGATATTCTGCATTAACAACAGAATAACTTGAACAAGCTATTTCTCCTTCATCAAATCCACGTAATAACTTTGCACCTCCTATTTTATATAATTCATTTCGATAAATAGCTGTGTTTTGCATCGTTGCCGATTTATCTTCAAGTAAAATAACTGTGCGTTTACTTATTGGAAAATAAACTGAAAAGCTGCATTTCAATTCTACTTGTTTTGTTTTAAGTAGTACGTTTTTATAAATACTAGAATCGACTTGTGGATTTTTATCAATTTTCTTGATACCTGAACTTGCTAATAATTCAAAAGTATATCCTTTTCTTGGATTATAGGAATAGTCTAAATTCCAAAGTTTTGTACCTGCTCCAAAGCTTGTTTTGCTTATGTCGGCATATTCTGGCAAAGTACTAACATTGCTTATTAATGATTTATCGAGTAAGGTTGATGATTTTTGTTCGAAATATACTTTAATCAGCTTATTGTAAGTAAAATAATATGGCAAAGCTGTATAAATGTCGGTGTTCATATAACTTGTATCTTGTTTGTATAAAAGAATGTTCGATTCATTTCCCAAACGAGTCTTAAACAAGTATCTAATTGAATATCCAGCAAGGAGTTTTTGTGATTTAGCATCAAGTTTTTGCCAATCGAGATTTATTAATTCTCCTTTGCTTAACATATTATTAAGTTCAAACGAAAGTTTACCCGTAATGAGTAATTTATTGTTATTTTGTGTGTTAGGTGCAAATCCAATCATTCCATCAAAGCGATTTGCCGACTTTTTTCTCAATTCAATTTCAATGTCTGCTATATTATTTTGTTCAAAATGAATTCGTGATTTTCCAACTATATCAATGAATGAAAGCTCATTGATAGCTTCTCCTATTTTTTTTATTGCACTATCATCATATAAACTTCCTGCTTTAATTCCTATTTGCGACATTAAAAAAGATTCGTCAATTTGTGTATAACCAACTACCTTTATTGATGAAATTGTAATTGGATTATATTTTTCAACTCGTGCAATTGCATTTATTCCATCATCAGAAATTTTGATACTATCTAAATAAATTGAAGCAAATGGATATGCATTGTTTTCGAAAAACTCAATGATTTTCTCTCTCTTTTTGATAAACTCTAAAATTGATACCGAAGCTTTTCTATTTTTAAGTCCAGCATAATTTAATGCTGATTGTGGTATATTTTGTAATTGAATTATTCCTTTATCATATTTCTTACCTAAAGACAAAACTGCTTTTCGAGTCGTTGAATCAATTGAAATTACATTTATTGATGCCGATAAATATCCCTCATTTCTAATTGATTGAGTTATTTGTTCTATTGATTTATATAACGAAACAGTATCTAAAAAACTATCGGCATAACTCATTTTCCTTGCAAAAGATATTGAAACCGAATCATTACCTTCAATTTTTAAAGTGTAATGCAGTTGACCAAACAACGATATTGGTAAAATAAATAATGCAAATAGAACTTTCATTATTCTTGATTCATGAAACCTTGTTTTTTTATTTCATCCAATAAGGTTTTTGAAAAGGCTACATTGTTTTGTTTCGAATATCTTTTTTCGGTAAATATTTGAGCGAGGCTATTTGTTCCATTTATTTTTACTAATTCTTTATAAAATTCCATATTCTCCTTTTCTGCATAAAGAGCTTCAATATCTTCATCACAATAATCACAATATACTTCATCATGAACAACTGCTTCAAGTAATAGTCTATCTGTCTTTGTTGGAGTTTCATCGGGATATCCAAGAACAACCGTCGTAACTGGAAATACATCTTTGGGTAAATTCAGTATTTCAATAATTTTAGGTGCAGTGTAATTGGTCGTTCCTAAGTAACAAATCCCTAATCCTAAAGATTCAGCTGCGATACATGCATTTTGTGCTGCTATAGTTGCATCGATAGATGCTGTATAAAATGATAAGAAATTATCGTATCCAGGTTCTGTATTATTCAATTTACACCATTTGTTAAAACGATTTAAATCGGCACAAAAAGTTAATACAACTGGAGCTTCTTCAATCATTGCTTGATTAAAATGACATTCTTTTCTTAGTTTTTGTTTCAATGCCAATTCAGTAGTAACAACAATACTATACCATTGCATATTACCGGTATTCGATGCTCTTATAGCTCCTTCTAATACGGTATCTAATGTTTCTTTTGATATCGGTTCGTTTTTAAATTTACGAATCGAAACATGGTTTAAAATTGCATTATTCATCGTTATCTGTATTTTAAAAATATCTATTAAATAAAAAGAGGCGTGAAAATATTCACGCCTCCCGAAAATTTCACATAAAGAATTAGTCGAAGCTTTGATTTGGCTTAGACGATATACTTATCATTTCAAAATATTGTGCTGGTGAAAGATCGTTCAAATAGTAATTAATTGGATCGATAGGTTTACCTCCTTTATGAACTTCATAGTGAATATGAGGTCCAGTCGATAATCCAGTATTTCCAGTTAAACCAATCAAATCGCCACGTTTAACTTTTTGACCAAGTCTTGCTTTTATTACGCTCATGTGACCATATAGGGTTTGAAATCCAAATCCATGATTAATAACCACATGCTTTCCATACCCCCTATCAACATCAGCATAGGAAACTACTCCATCACCAGTTGCATATATTTTGGTTCCTTGAGGTGCCGACCAGTCGCAACCACAGTGCATTTTTTTCGTTTTATAAATAGGATGAATTCTATATCCAAACCCAGAAACATACATAACTCGCCCATTTTCTGCAACTGGTTTTATTGCTGGAATTGAACGTAGCATTACTTCTTTATTCTTAGCTAATTCAATAATTTCATCAAATGATTTTGATTGAATATAAAGTTGTTTTTGCATTCTATCAACCTGTTTTGTTGTAGATAATACGAGGTCTAAATTAGGTTTTTCTTCAAGTTCTTCGTATCTATTTACTCCACCAAAACCAGCTTTACGAACAGAATTAGGAATAGGCTCAGACTCAAAAACCATTCGGTAAATATTATTATCACGGCTTTGTAATTCTTCAACCTCAGAATATATTTGGTTTAGTTTACCAGTTAGAAGTTCGTAATGAAGACGCAATTCCCTATTCTCTTCGCGTAAAGCTCTTTCTCTAGGTGATGGAAAGAATTCAATATAGAGAACAACTAATATAAAGCCAACAACTAAACCTGAAGATAAGTATGCAAAAAACCTTAGGACATATTCTTTAAAAGACACCTGAATTTTTTCAAAACTTAATGTTTCAGGATTAAACCTGAATTTATGTTTACGTCGTCTTTTATTTTTATGCTTATGCGTAGTCATCAAATGCTTTTGGTTTATTTTGATGATTAGGATTGAACTCCTAAATGATTAATAAATGCAAAAGTAAAAAAGAAATCATAACCTCACCGATTATTTCTTATATTTTTCACTTTTATATTGAATAAACTTCTAACGTAAAAGACAATCTATTATTGTCCTTTAATGGTAAAAGTAAAAGTACTTCCTTTACCAAACTCCGATTCAACCTCGATTATACCTCCCATTAAATCGATTATTCCTTTCGATATTGCTAATCCAAGTCCCGATCCGCCATACAGAACAGCAATTGAATTGTCAGCTTGTGTAAATCGATTGAAAATTAATTCTTTTTTATCGTCTTCAATACCTATTCCAGAATCTGATATTTTAAATTCAATAATACCATTTGAAAGTGGTTTGTACGATATTTTGATATTGCCTTCATTGGTGAATTTTACTGCATTACTGGCAATATTAATTAGAACTTGATATAATCGATGTCGATCAACGTAAATCGAATCATTTCCATCATAAAAGCCTTTATCAACCTCAAAACGAATATTTGTTTTATTATTCCTTTTAAGTTGTTCTTCAATAATGTTTTTGACTTCATCTAGTAATGAATTAATGCTAAATTCCTCATTATAAAAAGTCAACTGGCCTGTTTCAATTCTTGAAACATCAAGGATATCATCAATAATTCTAAGTAATTGTTTTCCGCAACCATCAATAATCGATACATAGTTTTCTGTTTCTTCTTTGCTTTGCGATTCCAATATTAATTTCGAAAAACCAATAAAACCATTTAAAGGAGTTCTAATTTCATGACTCATATTCGACAAAAACATCGATTTAAGTTTATCCGATTCTTCAGCTTTTTCTTTAGCTTTCCTTAAATTCTCTTCATATTCTATTCGATCTGAAATATCTCTGACTAAACATAACATGTGTTTTTTATTGCCAATTGTTAAAATCGAACTTCGAACATGAACTGGAATATTTACTTGTGAGTTTTTAGTAATTTCAGCATAAAAGTCAAATAAATTATTGTGTTCGTCAGTATTTTCACTTGTCGTTTGTGATACCGATTTTGAAAATTTACAAAGTGTATTTTTTTTAAGTTTGTAAATAATATCTTCAGATTTAAGACCTAAAAGTTTTTCACCTTCTTTATTTGTTTCTACGATTAAATCGGTATCCATTTCAATTAAAAATGCTGCATCATTCAGATTATCAAATAAATCATGATATCGTTTTTCAGTCTTTTTAATTAAATCTTGAGCAATTATTTTTTCTGTTTGATCAAATAAAATTCCATCCACAGAAGTTAGTTTAGTTTCGGGATTATATACAAATCGACCTTTCATTAAAATCCATTTGTTAACACCTGCTTTTGTTATTACCTTGTAAATGCTTTCAAATTCTCGATTAATTCCAATGCTATTTTGTAATCTTTCATAAAACAATTCTTTATGTTCGGTAGAAAGTAATTCTGTTAAACCCGATATACCTTTTTCAACAAAATAATGTAAAGAATATCCATCAGATAAATCATAAATACCTTCTCCAATAACCTCAATTTTCCATTCTTTTTCAAAAACAAGTCGAAAAACAATACCAGGAATATTATGAACTAGAGTTTTATATCGTTCATTACTTTCATATAACTCACATTCAATTATATTTCTTTTTTGTCCAAAAGTATCAATTGTATCAAGTAAATTATTAAACTCGTCATATAATTCACCAATTTCATCAAAGCTTTTTTTCTCTAATCTAATTTTATAGTTTTTATTATCAATTATTGTTCGAGTAACACTTGTAAGATATTGAATTGGATTTGATATAGACCTGTGAAAAAGATAAATAACTAAAAAAGCAAAAATTAATAGAAAACATAAAATTATTATAGTCCATTTTATAAAACTTGAAACAAGCATTTCAGTATTCATATAGCTACGTACATATAATCTTCCATATAATTTATTTTCAAAACGTATAGGAATGTTTACATGAATAAAACCATTATGGTAGAAACTTATCTTTTCAGAATTATATATTTGGTGGATAATAGTATCGTTTGACTTATGATACTCTGAAATATAATTTCCTAAGGTATCAATTGCAATTGCATCATAAACGAAAGGGATTCTAGAAAAATCGTTTAATCCAATTTTTATATTTTCAGGCGTTTTATCCTTTAATAAAAGCCCACAATAATCGCTTATTAATTTTGTCGAAATTATTGTTAGTTCAGAAGTTTGATTTTGATAACGTTTAAATTCGTATTTAAATGTTATTAATTCTGCAAATATGAAAATGACAATATTAGCTAAAGATACAATAAGTACTACTTTTGTTCTTACTTTTATGTTGTTTAAATGTATCATTAAATATAATTTTATGCAAATTCCCCCAAATCAGAATTTATGTGCATTCTTACGTACAAATATATGCAGATAATTATAAAGTAATTTAATTTCTTATCGAATATCTATCGTAATTATTAAGTTCAACAAAATACACTATGATTACAATTAGGCCTTTTGAATTTTCAGACATCATTACTGTTACTAAAATAATAAATGATGAAATTGGTGAAAATTATTATTCAGAAAATGAACTTCATTTGTTTATTTCAAATAAAAATTATATTGGATATGTAGCTTGCTTTGATTCAAAAATTATTGGATTTGGTATATCACATATTGATACTATTTCACAAATAATAGATATTACAATTGCTGATGAATTGAATTCATTTTTTAAATACTCACAAACAATTGGATGTATTAAAACTATAGCAATCAATAAAATATCTCAAAAACAAGGCATTGGTTCATTAATATGTAAAGCAATGATGCGTGATTTTAATGAAAAAAATGTTGATGCTATTATTGTTACTGCGTGGGAAATTGGAGATAAAGTTAATTCCGATAAAATGCTCAATTTATTTGAGTTAAAGAAGATTTGTGAAATACCAGAATATTGGAAAAATGATAGCTTAATTAAAAATTATGATTGTAGTATTTGTGGAAATCCTCCATGTTTATGTAAGGCTGTTATTTATGGTAAAATTCTTTAAACGAGTTCAAAAATTTTAAAATGAATTTTGTATCTTGCTTAAGATTTTGCATTAATTGTTGTGCAAATTGATTTGGTGCTGAGGTTTAATAACGAATTTACACAAAGATATGTTTTCAGAAAATGAAGTTGTGATGTTTTTTATTGCTATTGGAGTTGTAATAGTATGTGTAAGATATTACCCTAAAATAAAAAAAACAAAAGATGTCAAACTTCTACTTTTAGGATTCTTTGTGTTTTTTGCCGCATGTAATTTTACTATTATCGAAGGATTTATTTTTCCTCGTTTTTTTAATCTATTAGAACATCTTAGTTATCTTATAAGTTCTATTTGTATTGCAATTTGGTGTTATAAAGCAGGATTAAATTCAAAATCTAAAATATAATGATTTATTCGATCGATTTTATAAGTATTTGTATCACCTTAATTGGTTTCCTAACGATATTAATTCGTTGGAGACGAATTAATTATCTTGATATAAAAACATTAGTAAGTATTCTCCTCTTTTTAAATTTGATGTATTGTTTATGCATGTTTGTTGAATGGCAAAATTTAACAAACAAGCTTGAACCTTATGAAAATATTGTTGGTGCATTATTGTCAATGATGTGGGCTTTTGTTTTTTATTCCTTTATTCAAAGAGCTAATAATGATGAAATAAAACAAAGTGAAGAATTTTTAAAAATCACTTTAGCTTCAATAGCAGATGGAGTAATAGTAACTGATATAAATGGAATTATTACCAATATAAATACAGTTGCAAAAAAACTTATAGGAAGATCCGATAAAGATGTAATTGAGAAATTAGTTACTGACGTATTTAAAATTATTGATGTAGAAACAAGACAAAAAGCCATTAATCCAGTTGAAAAAGTTTTAGAAACGGGGCAAATTATTGGACTTTCAAATCAAACAATATTGTGTTCAAATACAGGAGATGAATATAATATATCAGTAAGTGCAGCTCCCATTTTAAATGATCAAAACGTAATAGTCGGTGTTGTTTTGGTCTTTAGTGATATAACAGTTAAATATATTCAAGAACAAAGAATTAGAGAGAGTGAAGAACGTTTATCTATGGCTATTAAAGGAACAAAAGCTGGACTTTGGGACTGGAATATTCAAACTCACACCTTTGTTGTTAACGATGAATGGTATGCAATGCTAGGCTATACTCTAGCCGATTTTTCTCCATTTACAATAGAGAAAAAGAATCAATTAATTCATCCTGATTTTCTAAAATTATCGAACTTTTGTATTCAACAACATTTTGATAAAAAGAACGAAATGTATGAATGTGAATTATTATTAAAGAATAAAAAGAATGAATGGATTTGGGTAATCGATAAAGGAACAGTTGTAGAATATGATTCAAATGGCAAACCTCTTCGAATGATTGGAACTCAAGTAAATATTCAGCGTCAAAAACAAATAGAGTTAAATATTAAAACTCAAATGGAAGAATATCAATCGCTATATGAAGAGTATTTGGCACAAACCGAAGAACTTTCCGAATCAATTGAACGATATCGATCTACCAACGAGGAACTTTTGATTATGAAAGAACGTGCCGAAGAATCAGATAGATTGAAAACCGCCTTTCTACAAAACATGAGTCATGAAATCAGAACTCCTATGAATGCAATTATGGGATTTTCATCTCTTTTACCTGAACAATTCGATAATCATGATAAATTGGTACAATACACTGAAATTATTAATAAACGTAGTGCCGATCTTTTAGTAATTATAAATGATATTCTTGATATCGCAAAAATAGAATCTGGTCAAATTTCGTTATCGCAAGATGAATGCAATTTAGGGCAGTTTTTCGATGATTTAACAATCTTTTTTAATGAACACCGAAATAGAATTAATAAAACGAATATCGAATTTATCACAAATATTCCCAAAGAAATATACAGTAAAACAGTCATTTCTGATAAAGGAAAACTCAATCAAATATTTATAAATTTAATAAATAATGCATTTAAATTTACCGAAAAAGGCTTTGTTGAATTAGGTTGTACTTTGAATGAAAATGAAATTTCATTTTATGTAAAAGATACTGGAATTGGTATTCCCCAAGAACGTCAAACAGATATATTCGAGCGATTTATACAGGTTTCGGCAACTCCTTTTCATTCGGGTACTGGATTAGGATTAGCTATTGTAAAAGGCCTTACTAATTTATTTGGTGGTCAGATTAAGCTTAGTTCTGAAGAAAATATAGGATCAACATTTTATGTGACCTTACCTTTGAATAAAATTCAATCGGAGCCTGAAATTAAGAGAACAAAGAAAAATCAAAGCGATTACAATTTTAGAGGTAAAACGATGCTAATTGTTGAAGATGATTATTATAACGCAGAATATTTAAAAGAAATAATGCATGAATATGGTTTTACTGTTATTCATGCAAGTAATGGTACTGATGCTATTTCTATAGCTCTTGAAAACCAAATTGATGTTATTCTAATGGACATTCGCCTACCCGATTTTACTGGTTATGACGTAACTCAAAGAATAAAAAATCAGAAACCAAACATTAAAATCATTGCTCAAACAGCGTTTGCTTCAATAGAAGATAAACAAAAAGCTTTAGATGCTGGTTGCGATAATTATATAAGCAAACCAATAAGAAGCGAAATACTTATTGAACTACTGAGTGAAGAGTTGATGTAGATTTTTTACTTCTTTTCTTCTTGCTCTTTAACTGTATTTTTTATTTTTACTACTTTCGACAATAAATCAAACCAAAATGGTGCACCAAAAGATATTGCAAAACCAGTTATAAGATAACCAATTATATATCGGATATCGCAAGTCATATGTAATAAATATAAAAATTTCTCCCAATTAGTTAATTGTAAATCGGCAGGGAAATAACGTTTTGTAAGTTCCTTATTTTCTATTTTCAATTTATTCTCTTCGTTATAATCAGTACATTCTTTTTTCTTTTTCTTATACATTTTCCAAAGAACAATATCGAAATTTGCATCTCGTCTTTGACGTATATGTAAACTATCTT
>Ga0302296_1000245_pt1 | contig 47744 bp, 32 predicted proteins | sample III_Fen_N3_1_FD_194546 | JGI IMG/M metagenome (GOLD analysis project Ga0302296, IMG submission 194546) | Peat permafrost microbial communities from Stordalen Mire near Abisko, Sweden - III_Fen_N3_1 | ecosystem: Environmental > Terrestrial > Soil > Wetlands > Permafrost | place: Sweden: Abisko... | reverse complement strand
TAAGCTCAGCTTAACGGGGCTTCCAGCCTTTCTTTTTTATTTGATAACCCGTTGTCATAAACCAAAAATTGTAATTATTTCATTAAAATCAACTGCTATCTTTTAAATATGGCTGGAAGCCAACGTAGCACGACATAGCGTGACGCCATAGCCGAACCCCATTGAATTTTCGTTTTGCTTACACGCTACGGCAAACTGGGGTTTACTTTTGTTTGCAAATTGAAAGTATCAATTTGGTGTCTGTTATTTGCAAACAAAATAGGGTTACATTAGGACTGTTATTTTTTACAAAACAAACTGTTGCTACGCTATCGAGTAGTATAAATAGCTAAATAGCAATTTAGATGAACATTCAATTATCAGAATATTTAAACGTTTTTCCAATAACATTGAACTTTGCCTTACTATCGAATTAATAATAAGTTACCAAAAGTTACTTTCCCTTCGGTTTTTGCACCAGCTTGTCCTTTCCAATAAACGCCATCGAGAAATTCAGCTTCGACCTTCCAAACATAAGTATCGACCTTTTGAGTAACTCCATTAAAAGAACCATCCCAACCTTCTAAAGGCTGACCATTATACAGTTTATCTGTATAGAAAATTAAATTACCCCAATAGTCGTAAATCCACATTTTAAAGCTTTTTAGATTAAAGCCTTTTGCGGTAAAAACGCTTAAATTGGGGGATGGATGATCGGGACTAAATGCATTTGGAACAAACAGAGCTTCTTTTATATCAACATAAATTTGTTTCGTAATACTATCTGCACATTGATAGCCTTCGGGATTTGCTATTAACAAAACCTTATATGTTCCGAACGCATAATTTTGTTTATACACGGTATCTTTCAAATATTGTTTCCACATCTCGGCAACCAATGTATCGGTTTCTCTACCAAAGTTCCAATTAAACGATAAAGACAATAATTCTTTATACTTGCCATCTGTGATATAAAGTGAATCGGTACTATTAGTAAAGTTAAATTTGTAATTTTCATTTGGAACTTCGGCTAAAAAATCTGGCAATGGTTTTGGTGCTATTCTAACTATTACACTATCTTTTCCCGAACAACCAAATTCGTTGGTTTCAGTAACATATATAGTATCGATTCCTGGTTCTATAAAATCAACATTCCTATAAAATTGTGCCGATTCCATTGCTCTATAATTAACTCTATTTCCAGTAACTGTCCAAAGGAATGAACTTTTATCGTTTCTAGAAGTAACACTAAAGGGTTGTTTGTATGTATTTTCGCATATTTTAGTTGGTCCAACAATGGTATTCTGTGGTGTTGGTCCAGCAACAACGTTATTGCTAGCTGTATCGCTATTACAACCATTAAGTTCGTCCCAAACATTATAGGTAAATATGCCCATTGTTGTAATATCGGGCTTAATTTTTAACCCGTTATATTGCTTTTGTAATGCAGGGAAATTCCAAGTTACATTATTGCCCGATGCAAGCTCTAATTCCACTCTTTTGCTATTGATACAAATTGTGTCGGCATGCAGTTTAGGTTTTAGGGGTTTTCTTTTTAGCAAATAATCAAAAGTAAATGGATCGCTATAGCAATTTCCATCGAAATAGATAGTGCTGTAACGAATCTTTTGATCGAGCTTTAATGTTGCAACTGGTGGTATATATGAGGGTAAATTAGAACCAATAATTTGATTATTAGTATCGTACCATGTTGTTCCATCTGATGGTGTAACACTCATTGTTATAATTGGTGAACCTTGACACGATTCGTATAAGGCATAACCTACTGGAGGTGCTGGTTTAGGAAATATTACTAATTGTACTCGAACGGGATCGCTTACGCACATATCGTTGTTTGTAACCCAATAATATTGCAAAATAGTATTGAGATCTTTCGTTTTAAAGCTATTGCCAGTTCCAACCAAAGTATCGAGTGTTGCATTATTATACCATTTTACCATTCCATGAATATTTGTAGCAGTAAATGAGGGAATTGCAAATCCATGACAAGGAGAAGGTATTGGAGCAATAACTGGTTTTGGTGTTTTGTAACGATCCCAAGTTACATTTACACCAGCACCTTCGCAACTAGAAGTATCTAAAAAAACCTGATAGGTAACTGAACCCTCGGAATTAAAGTTAGGTGCAAAAGCAGCAGAATTCGAAACGATAACATCATTTACATCGCGCCATATTACGGTTGCTTTTCTATTATTAATTGTAGTATTTTGAACTTTTACGGTATCAAGATTTTGATACATACATTTAATTGTTGGAGAATTAACAATTGGAGCAGGAGTTCCACAACTTACAATCCTAAAAATCATAGTATCGGAAATACTTTCGCAGCCATTTATAACTTGGGTAATGTAATAATATCGATAAACGGGATTTGTATAACCATGAAAATAGGGATTTCCAACATATAACAATTTACTTAAACTTGGATTGTCGTACCATTTCATTGTTCCATCACCTATGGCAGGAATAGACGTTTGTAAAGCAATAGTTGATGTTTGCACATTATGAACAATAGGCGGAGGTGTATAATGAACAATAATATTTTTGGTTAATGTATCGGTACAACCCGTTGTTGGATCGGTATACCCATAACTAATTGGAATAGGAACCTCGGATGTAGGAATTGTTGGATTAAATGTTTGTCCAACAATTCCTATTCCCGAAAATTTCCCTCCAGATGGATTTGCATTTAATTGTAAAAGACCAGCATCATAACAACGTTGAGCATCAAGATTAAAAATCAATACTGGTTTTGTATTTACGGTAATACTTTGAGATATTGTATTGGTACAACCATTTGCATCGGAATATGAATATTTAATAGCATTAACACCCGTTCCAGCAATCGATGGATCAAACATTAAACCCGATACACCTAGTCCTGAATATGAACCACCAATAGGTGTTGCGTAATCAATATTTACAGGATTTGCATAATCGCAAATTTGTGGAATTGCTCCATAAGCAAGTACAGGCAATGGATTAACCACAACTGTTGTAACTGTTTCATTTTTACACCCATTTACATCAGTACCTGTGACATGATACTTTGACGATGAATTTGGAATAAATGAAACATTGTTCGTTATTCCTCCATCCCAAATATATGATACGGCACCATTTGCCCTTAAGGTTGTTGACTGTCCATCGCACACTGTTTCTGAATTAGCAGATATTGTTGGTAAAGGATTCAATGTAACAGTTGCGGATGCAGTATTTGTACAACCATTTGCATCGGTTCCAGTTACAGTATAAGTATCGGTAATACTTGGGGTAAACGAAATGCCATTCCATACATTTTTATCCCATACATAACTAACGGCACCATTCCCTTCAATAATAACTGCTTGTCCAATACAAATTGTTTTCGAAACGGTAGAAACAACAGGTAATTGATTAACAATAACAGATGCTGTAGATGTATTTGAACATGATTTCAAATCGGTTCCTGTAACCGAGTACGTTTTTGTTGAAGTAGGAGAAAATGAGGCATTATTTATCACCCCATTATCCCAAATATAAGAACTTGCACCTAAGGCATTTAATTCGGTCGATTTTCCTAAACAAATTGTTTGCGACGTTGCTGTTATTGTTGGTAATGGATTAACGGTAATTATTGCAGAAGCAGTATTTACGCATCCCTTAGAATCGGTACCCGAAACACTATACGTTTGCGTTGATGTAGGAAATAAACTAGCACCATTAGCATTAGCATTCGACCAAATATAAGTTAATCCTCCCGATGCCGTTAGCGTAGAACTCTCGCCTAAACAAATAGTTGTAGGATTAGCAACCGTTTTAATCGTTGGTAATGCGTTTACAACAACTGAAACTGATGATGTATTTACACAACCATTGCCGTCTGTTCCTGTAACTGTATACGTTTTTGTTGCTGTTGGAGTAAAAGAGATATTATCGTTGATTAAATTATCCCAAATATAGGATTGAGCTCCTTGTCCACTTACTCTTGTTGATTGTCCTACACATAAAATTGTTGGACCAGTTACAACAGAAACAACAGGTAATTGATTAACAATAACAGACGCTGTAGATGTATTTGAACATGATTTCAAATCGGTTCCTGTAACCGAGTACGTTTTTGTTGAAGTAGGAAAAAATGAGGCATTATTTATCACCCCATTATCCCAAATATAAGAACTTGCACCTAAGGCATTTAATACCGTCGATTTTCCTAAACAAATCGTTTGCGATGTTGCTGTTATTGTTGGTAATGGATTAACGGTAACGCTGGCTGATGCTGTATTTTGACATCCATTTATATCTGTTCCAGTAACAGTATAAACAGAAGTCGAAGTTGGATTAAAATCGATATTATTACTAATACCACCTCCCCAAACGTACGAAAAACCTCCTACGCCTTGTAGTTTTGTTGTTTGTCCAAGACAAATAGTTTGATTTAATGCAGATATGGTTGGTAATTGATTTACAACAACTGAAACTGATGAGGTGTTTACACAACCATTGCCGTCTGTTCCTGTAACTGTATACGTTTTTGTTGCTGTTGGAGTAAAAGAGATATTATCGCTGATCAAATTATCCCAAATATAGGATTGAGCTCCTTGTCCACTTACTATTGTTGATTGCCCTACACATAAAATTGTTGGACCAGTTACAACAGAAACAACAGGTAATTGATTAACAATAACAGACGCTGTAGACGTATTTGAACATGATTTCAAATCGGTTCCTGTAACCGAGTACGTTTTTGTTGAAGTAGGAGAAAATGAGACATTATTTATCACCCCATTATCCCAAATATAAGAACTTGCACCTAAGGCATTTAAAACCGTCGATTTTCCTAAACAAATCGTTTGCGACGTTGCTGTTATTGTTGGTAATGGATTAACGGTAATTATTGCAGAAGCAGTATTTACGCATCCCTTAGAATCGGTACCCGAAACACTATACGTTTGCGTTGATGTAGGAAATAAACTAGCACCATTAGCATTAGCATTCGACCAAATATAAGTTAATCCTCCCGATGCAGTTAGCGTAGAACTATCGCCTAAACAAATAGTTGTAGGATTAGCAACCGTTTTAATCGTTGGTAATGCGTTTACAACAACTGAAACTGATGATGTATTTTTACAACCATTGCCGTCTGTTCCTGTTATATTATATGTATCAGTTGTTGTTGGCTTGAAAGCAATAGTATTAATAACATTTTTATTCCAAACATAGGTTGAAGCATTATTCCCCGTTAAAGTTACAGATTGACCAACACATATTGAAGGTTTGCTTGCTGTAGCAGTAACATTTGGAATAGGATTAACAGTAACCAACATAGTATCTGTTATTGTTACATAATCGGCAAATACCAAGTCATCAAAAGCAAAGTCATTTCCAAAACCATTAGTATTTTGATTTTTAATACTAATGGTTATCGTTGTATCTGAGGGAGCAGTCCAAAAAGTATTAAAATAAACCCAATTGGCTTCCCCATCAGGTAAATTTATACTTCCAAAAGCTTGACCATTTATATAAAAACGCAATTTAGCTGGATTTTCTAATCCTTCTTTAACATTTTTAATCCATGTAGAAAAAACATAATTACTTCCTTTATGAACAAATACAGTTGTTCTATATACATCTTGCCCAACGATTTCACTACCATCAACAATCATCATTCGACCAGATCCTGAAGTATGATCGGTAAAATTTCTTGCCCACATTGATTCGTATGGATTTGGATTTTTACCAACTACATAATAACCATATTTCAAAATGGTATCGCCATAAACATAATCAGAACTAAAATCTTCAAAACCTTTTTCAAAATCTCCATTTATAATTAGGTTTTGGCTAGGGAAAATGGCAGAAGCAACGTATTTTATTGTTGTTTGAGGATTTGCATTTGTAGATAAAGTAGTTGGAGTTGACAGATTTGTAACAGGAGTCCATTCCTTAAAAGTACCATTGGTTGTAGCAGTTAATTTAGTTGTCAATCCTTTACAAATAGAAATATCGGGTCCAGCATTTATGTTACAATTTATGGGTACTATAGCAAAAATAAGTTTTGAAGTATCTACGGTGTAAACCACAGTAACTGAAACCATTTTATTACCATCTGCAACAACATCAAAGGAACTTGCAGTTGATCCATCTTGCCATTTAAATTTTATACCTCCTCCAGGTCGAAGTGTAACTTTTTCATTTTTGCACGTTGAAATCTTAACAGTATCGGAAGTCACAATAGCCATTGTGCTTACAGTATTTAATAAAAATACTGTAATGCAAACAATCAACATGAAATACCTTTTTAATAACATTTTTATTTCAATAAAAAAGTGTCGTACCAATTGAATCAATGTTAATCTAGTCTATTGCAACTATTCTTGCTATTTATTATTAATCAGTAAATAACAAATATCCACCTTTATTATATTAGATTTTCATTAAATAATGATGAGCCTAACCCACATGTAAATATAGAAATCCGTAAAAAGAAAAATAGTGGTGATTTGTGTCAAAATACTATTAAATTTGGCTAATGTTCGAAATCTGATTGTATCAAAGATTATCTTGAATATCCCGTTTTGGCTTGGATCTTTGATATAAAAGCAATTGTTTTATAGAAATACTATAGAAATGATTTTTGAATCTTTAATTTTATCGAACTCACATTAGTGTAAAATAAAAACCGTGCATTAAGATTATCTCATGCAAGCATTAAAAGTTTGAATGTGAAATAAATAATATTTTTTTAGTAGTGTGTTTTTATCAGGACAAGAAAGGCTTCCTATGGATTGGTACAACAAATGGATTGAACCGTTACGATGGCTACCAGTTTAAAACCTTCACCTACAATCCCAATCTTTCAAACAATTATTTATTCCTGTTTACACAATATTATTTATAGTCCCCTTTGCTCCTGTCATCGGTCTTCTTTTTCTTGTCATTGGTCTCCTTTTGTTAATCATCGGTCTCCTTTTCTAATTATAGGTTCTACTGTGAAGCAGCACAAAGCCAATTAAACAAAGCCCTGAAGTGATTGAACCCTTTCCGGGTTCAGAAATTTGGAGCATCTTTTTCCATTGGTTTCTCCGGTGGTTATTAAAATTAAAGCCCTGCTGACTTACCTAATAGTCCATCCGTCGGACATTCTTTTATTTGTCGGATAAATCCGACGACAATAAAGTTTTCGAAATGATGCTTTTCATTGCCGTTAGGCTTTAGCCAAAGGTCGAAAGTAGAGAGGAAATATCGGAATACTGAAATATTGAGAATTTAGTTCTTTAATCTATTTTCCAATTCTCTTTTCCATATTTCATAGGCATCGCGATATGCCAGCTTATTAGCACTATTGGGTTCTATGGTATCTAATTTTGTAAGATTGCCGAATGCTTCATCAAAGGATTTGTAATATCCGAATCCGATTGCTGCTCCACGTGCTGCACCTATTGATCCGTCGGTATTATACATTTCGATTGATGCCCCCGATATGCCTGCCAGTGTTTCGCGGAATACAGGACTTAAAAACATGTTTGCTTTTCCGGCTCTGATAACTTTGGGCGAGATTCCGATGCCCGACATTATGTCCATACCATATTTAAAAGAGAATGCAATGCCTTCGTGTGCGGCACGTATCATGTGAGCCGAGCTATGTGTTGTTAAACTCAGATTTATGACATGAGCTCCGATGTTTTTATCTTTCAAAACACGTTCCGCCCCATTGCCAAAAGGCAAGACACACATTCCTCCCGAACCAATGGGTGCATGTTTTGACAATTCGTTCATTTCATCGTAAGTCATGTTGCCAAAAGCTATGGTGTTGTGCAACCATGAATTCAGTATTCCGGTTCCGTTAATACATAAAAGGACTCCAAGCCGCGATTCTTTTTCGGAATGATTAACATGTGCAAAAGTATTTACCCTCGATTGCGGTTCGTAGGTTACCTCGTTGCTGACACCATAAACCACACCTGATGTTCCTGCCGTGGTGGCAATTTCACCGGGTTGAAGGACATTCAAAGAAAGTGCATTATTGGGTTGGTCGCCGGCTCGATAGGTTATTTTTGTTCCGGCTTGTAATCCCAGTTCTTCGGCTGCCTCAAGAGTAAGTTCGCTTTGTATTCCAAATGTTGGAACAATATCACATAACAACGATGAATCTATTCCATAATGTTGCATCAACATTTGCGAAGGTGCATTTGTTTTAAAATCCCATAACATTCCTTCCGATAGTCCGCTTACGGTTGTTTGTGCCTTACCCGACATTTTCAAAGCGATATAATCGCCTGGCAACATCATCTTGTAAATATTCTTATACAGATTTTGTTCGTTTTCCTGTACCCAGCGTAATTTCGATGCCGTAAAGTTTCCCGGTGAATTAAGCAGATGTGATAGACATTGTTCATTGCCCAGTTCAGCAAATGCTTTTTGTCCAATAGAGGCAGCACGACTATCGCACCAGATGATAGACGGACGAAGAGGTTTCAACTCTTGATCGACCACCACCAATCCGTGCATCTGATATGAGATACCGATTGCTTTTATATCTTTTTTATCGACTTTTGATTGTAATAAGACATCTTGTATAGCCAGTTTAAGATTTGCCCACCAGTCTTCGGGTCGTTGCTCAGCCCATCCTGCTTTCACAGCTATGATGATCATTTCCTTTTTGGGATAGAATGCCGATGCCTTGCATTGACCGTTTTCGCCCTCTATAAGTGATACTTTTACAGATGAACTCCCTATGTCAAATCCTAAAAAAAACATGTTTTATAGTTTTGAGTTATTAATTTTGAGTTATTAATTTTGAGTTATGGCAGAGCAGATTACTTAATTAGTACTTTAACCTGTTTTCCAGCATATCTAACCGTTTTGGCTATCACTTTATCATTTCCCAAAGCAAGGGGATGTGTTTTATCGATAAAGACAACTCTGAATGTTTGTTCTTTCAACATTCCTTTGTATTCGCCTTTACGGTTTCCAATAGTGAGTTCTCCTGTCTTTTCGGAATAAGAAAGCGGAATGTGAGTACATGCACCCTTTTCATAATTGTAGTTGATCGATTCATCGGCATACAATTCAAATGCAGCATCTTTTCCACCATACACATAGAGTGTAATCAGCGAATCAGGCTTCTGGTTGGTGTATTCCATATCAACTCCTGTTGGAACAATCGAACCTTCTTTCACAAATACGGGTATTTGTTCGTAAGGTGCATTTGCTTTAATAGTTTTACCTCCGGCAAAGTATGTCCCTGTATATAAATCGAACCAACCTTGTCCGGCAGGTAAATACACCTGACGACTGGTTGCTTTATATTCGGTTACCGGATTGATTAACAAAGATGGTCCAAACATAAATTGATCGTTTATGTTTAATACATTTTTATCAGAGCCGAAATCCATAACAAGACCTCGCATAATAGTATAATCATTATGATATGTTTTGCCAGCAAGGGTGTATATATAAGGCATCAAACGATACCGAAGCTTGTTATAATACAACATCGACTTGAATGCCGGATGATTTTCGGGTGCTATATTATATATTTCGCGATATGGGAATTCTCCATGAGAACGAAACAACGGACAAAATGCTCCGAATTGATACCAACGTGTTTGTATTTCACGCCATTCGGCCAGATTTGCAGCATCAGGTTTCATATACCGATTTTCGAGTGCAAAGCCTCCGATATCCATTGTCCAGTAAGGTAATCCCGAAATCGAGAAGTTTACACCGTTTGATATCTGATCTTTCATATCACTCCAACGTGTTGCTATATCGCCACTCCATGTTGCCGCTCCATAATGTTGTAATCCAGCAAAGGCTGATCGTGTAAGAATGAAGACACGTTTGGTTGCATCTGTTTTTCGTTGTGACTCATAAACACCTTTCGCATTAACAAGAGCAAATGCATTGAAGCATTCTTCGCCTGTACCAATAGCTGTAGGGTGCATATTTAACTTGCGTTCTCTGATTGTTATATTCGAATGCATGTCAGGTTCTGTGGCGTCAAGCCACCAAGCGTCAAAACCTTTATCAAAGATCTTTGGTTTTATCTGACTCCAGAACATGTCACGTGCTTTTGGATTGAAAGCATCGTAATATGTATTTTGATATCCCGGAGCTATCCAGTCGAGACGTTTTTTCGCAATATTGTGTTTATACAAATATCCTTTTGCATCCATTTGATTATAATTGGGAATACCCTTATAATATTTTGGCCACACCGAAATCATGATATTTGCATTCATTTCATGTACCTTTTTTGTCAGTTCCGCAGGCTTTGGAAAATATGTGGTATCAAAATCATGAGATCCCCAGGCATTTGAAGGCCAATAGGACCAATCTAAAACAATATTGTCAAGACCTATATGTTTATCACGATATGTCTTTACAACATCAACAATTTCATCCTGCGATTTATATCGTTGACGACTTTGCCAGAATCCCATCGCCCATTTTGGTACAATTGTAGCTTTTCCGGTAATTGCACGATATCCGGCAATAACCTCATCGGCATTATTTCCACGTACAAAATAATAATCGATAGCATGTGCCGCTTCCGAAAATAATGACAACCGATTCTGATCGTCTGCACTTTGAGGATTCAAATGTGTTAAGCCAATGTATCCGCCATTAGGAATCCACTCTATTTTGATGGAATGTTTTTCGCCTTTTTTCATTGCAACTTCAAAAGGATTTGTCCAAGGATTCCAGTTCTGACGCCATTTGTCCAGTATCAGTTTTCCATCAATCCATACTTTAAAATAGCTTGAAGCATACAGCTGGAACTTATGTAATCCTTCAATATCAGAGGCTACAGAACCTTCCCATACGACAGATCCTTTTGTATCAACATCTTTATCGAGATTTACTTGTCCCGATTCTTCCTCAAACATGTAATCTATTTTATTTTCGAGTTGAGTTTTCACCACGTTTCCTTCAACAGAATAGGTAGTTGTCAATCCGCCTTCTTTTCCCTCTTTTGAATATAATTTCAATCCGGTTATCTGTTCATACGGACGAGGATCGCCAAAACGTGTGATTGAATAATTATCCCAAAGGATTCCATAATTTTTATTTGAATATAAGAAAGGGACACAAGGCACCATATTATGTTGAGCCAATTCCACATCTTTGCCTTTATAGTTCATATAACCATGCTGATGACCTCCCAAGCCATAAAAGGCTTCATCAGCAGGAGATTCAAACACTTGTCTGACAGAATAATATTTGGTTCCTTCAAATGAGGTTTTGGTAAACGTTTTTCCGCCTCCTTGTTTTTCCTGTAATAATACATTTCCTAAAGAGTCTTTAAAACAAATAACACCAGTATGTTTAGCTACTGAAGCAATAAGCGTCGGCGTTTTAATTATGACATAGGCTGTATCTTCAGAAACCGTCCATTTTTTACATTTTTCGAGATGAGATAGAGCTATCAAACTAGTATCACCGGGCAATGAGTCATTTACTGTTGCCGACACTCTGATAATATCAGATGAAACGACTTGTAGTCTAATTTTTGTTGAATCAACGTTTACAATAACGCCATTGTCTAATTTTTCATACCCTTTACTTGAGCATCCTGCTAATGCTGCCATACACATCGCGAATAAAGTGATTTTTTGTTTTTTCATGTTTATTATTCTTTTTATTTAGCTCTTTACCAAACCATTAATTAATTATCGCTTTACTTTGTTCTTATTACTTTTTCTGCACTTAGCAAACCTTGAGCAGATGCTTTTACCGTAATTGTTCCCTTCGTTTTTGTGGATTGTACAATTAACTGAGCCAATCCATTAAACGAATTTCGACTCCATCGTTTTACGGGATAGATTATCTGAATTAATCCAGGATCACGATTTGGACTATCCCATTCATTTTGCTTTTTAATTTTTTGACCGACAACTGCATATTCGTTTTTACCTTTTTTAAGTATTGAATGATCTAAAACAAACGATTGTGTGGTATCATTTTTTTGAATATTTGAACAAATCAATTTTCCATTTACATAAAGCGACTGATCATCAAGAATACTTTTTGAGAATAATGATATTTTACTCTCATCATCCAAATCTTCAAGAATAAATTCGCCTCGCATTACCAATATTGTATCTTTATATTCTTTCCAATCGGATGGCTCTACGGAATAAGCATTCCGCCACTTAGAATCATCAAAACCATACGCAGTTTCTATACGATTATGTAAATCTGTTACGGGCAATTCCTTTACTATTTTTATTTCTTTTGTTAAAATGTTATCTTCAAAAATATCAGCTTCGTGGCTCGACGGATTACCATTCCCCACTCCAATTATTTTCCCTTCACCTTTAATGTCAAATATAACGGGAACATTAGCATCAGGAACAACATTATGGTCTGCATCGACAACCTCGACAGTCATTATTGACACATCCTGTCCATCAGCCGATAGCGAATCCTTTTGAGCTAATAGGTTTATTGAAGCCGGTTTTCCTGTGGTTTTCATTTCATGCTTTGCTACAATTTTTATTGTATCAATCAATGCATTATTCCATTGTCCATAACCTAAAGCGGTTAATGTTCCAGCTTCAAAAGGAACAGTCCAAATTAAATGACCATTTTTCTCAACAGTTTTTCTTCCAAGACTTTTACCATTAAGAACCAATTCAACCGTTTTACAATTGCTATAAATAGTCAAATCGATCTTTTTGCCGGCAGTCCAATTCCAATGATTTTCGATATGAACCGTTGGTTCGTTTGTCCACCATGATTTTAAATAATATGCATTGTCTTTCGGGAAACCACAGAGATCGAAAATACCAAATTGCGAAACCACAGCTGGCCATCCGTAAGGTGTTGGTTCTCCTCTATAATCAAATCCTGTCCAATAAAAAAGACCTGACAAAAATGGACGTTCGTCGAAATAGTTCCAGCCCCCTTCCATTCCGCCATCATAAAGATTTTTAGGAGCTAACCAGCAATGAGCATCATTGGTTTCATAGATTCCACGGGTTCGAATCGTATTGCTTTCTTCGGTTCCAATACTTGGTTGTAATGGGAATTTTTTATGATGTTCGTCGATATTCCCATGACTTAAATAATTATAGCCCATCACATCGACTTTCATTCCTGTTCCCGTATTCCATCCGCCACTGATGGCAACCGTGAATGCACGTGATGAATCGACTGTTTTTGCAAAATTCTGCATATTCTCAACAATCTTAGCACCTTTTTCATTGCCTTCAATTTGCCATTCTTCATTACCTAACGACCAGATAAAAACAGATGGATGATTTCTATCTCTTTCCATTTGTTGTTCAACATGATGTTTATGATAGTCATTTATTCCCATCAAACGGACTTCATCCATCACAAGCATTCCCAATTCATCACAAATATCAAGGAGTTCGGGACTTGGTGGATTATGCGTTGTTCTTATTGCGTTTACTCCATAAGATTTGAGTTGCTGGATTCTCCATTTTTGTAATTCATAAGGTATCGCAATACCAACACCAGCATGATCTTGATGCACACAAACGCCTTTTATTTTCATCGATTTTCCATTCAGGAAAAATCCTTTGTTGTTATCAAACTTTATGGTACGTATACCAAATGATGTTTCGTATGAATCAACTATTTTACCATTTTCACGAACAGTCGTTTTCAATGTATACAATGATGGCGTTTCCACCGACCAAAGAGATGGATTTGTAACGACATAACTTCCAAAATATTGTTTTTGCTCGGCAGCCTGTAACACTAGATTTTTTTGAAAACCTTGAGCAACTATTTTATTCTCTTTATTGTAAATGATATTTTCAATCTCACAAGATATTTTTGCATTTGTTTCATTTTGCAACGTGGTTCTCACAAGCAATTTCGCAGTGTTTTGTTCAATTGAAGACGAAACAAACGTACCCTGACGAGCTACATGAACCGGATTTGTCTTTACCAGCCACACATTTCGATAGATACCGGCACCTTCATAAAACCAACCTTCTTCGGCAGAAGCATCAACACGAACTGCGATTGTATTGTTGCCTCCAAAGTTTAAATATTCAGTAATATCATACCCGAAACTAGTATAACCACTTTCTTCTGTACCTACATAAAATCCATTGACAAAGACTTTTGAATTCCGATAAACACCTTCGAATTCGATTCGAATTCTTTTTGTGGTATCAGTTTTAGCAACGCGAAACGTTTTCCGATACCAACCAATACTATTTCCGGGGAAATATTTGCCTATTGCTTTAGAACCATGACTATTACTACCTTTTGCATCGAAAGGTAAAGCAACACACCAGTCGTGAGGAATTTGAATTAGACGCCACGCCCTATCATCAAATTTTTCAGCAGCCGCACCATCTCCATATCCTGTTTTAGCAAGATATGAGAACGTATTTGTCATAAAATTATAATCGGACACTACATCACAAGAGTTGCCTAAAGCAAAACGCCAATCGCCGTTAAATGAAATTTTCTCTCGATTTTGAATTGGTTGTTGTTGAGGTAATCCTTTTAAAGCAAATAAATTACTTAAGAATATACAAACTAGATATTTCAAAAAGACGATAGATTTGGAACCTTTTTTTACAGACATCCTTATAGTTCAAAATAAAACAATCCAATTTTATTGACAAATCTACAAATACTTTGTGTAAAACGTACAAGATGTTCGTGTAAATTTTACATTATCTTTTTGTTTTATATTTATAATAAGTTTATATCTTTACGGCAGTTTTTTAAGATACAGATTTTAGGGATTCTACATTGATTGATATATAAACAGTATACAGCATGCACAATATTACTCGATTACTTATTCTATGTTTCGTTCTTTTGTCTAGCTTCATAGCTCATGCAGGTAACAGAGAAAACGATGCAGACACTATTCATCACAACGATATTTATTTAGGGAAAAAAGCAATACGGAATTTCACTATTGATGGATCTTTTCAAGGATTAATTTATGCACGAAATTTTAATACTCTTTTCGATGGAAAACAGACACAACAAAAACTAGTCATAGGTAATAATGATGGTAACGAATACCGTCAAATGCGTTTAAATTTTTCAGGACGCCCAACAACAAATACCTTCTTCAAATCAGACTTATACATAGCACCTCAAATGTGCGGTTATGGTTATAATGCAACAAGTACAATCGGTGTGGAAATTGGCGTAAATCTCGAAGGACAAATAAACACAGACAACGGGAATCTTTTCTTCAAATTTGGAGGAACTCAATTCACAAAACTTTCGAAATTAACACTTTGGAGCACTGAAAACAAAGGCGAGAGTATGTTTGAACGGAGTCCGTGGGGTGGATTTCAACCTGCCGGAAAAAACTACGAATCATACTATTCACAAGGAACGATAAGTCGTGATTTTACGTGGGGAAATAAATTTATACAGGGATTCACAGCCGATTTAACAAAACTTCCTTATGGATTGGATGCGAAGTTTATTTTTGCAAAAACGCCTAACAACGGAGGTCAGACATCTTATACAAGTAGCGTACCAAGCATGTCTTACGGAGGTATGCTACGAAAGAATTTCGGATTGAATTATATTGGAATAAACTCGTTTAATGCACTTTCGAGAGATAGTGTAGCAGATAAAAACGCTCCGTTGAAATATAATATCAGAAATACCATCGGATACAATATTATGACCGTTAATGCTAGTCTGACATTCTTAGATAAAGACATGGTATTAGATGGTGAAGCCGGGAAATGTAGATATATCGACACTTCATTAAACTCTAAATGGGGTAAAGCAGCCGATCTAACATTACTATCGCGTCATAAGCTAATCAAAGCACCACTTACATTCCATTATTTTTATATTGAGCCTAATTTCATTAATCTTGAAGCCGGATATAATACATTTTTACGAAATGCAACTGCAACCTATAATGGCGAAGGTGCGAATGTTAGTCCTGTTGGTGCATATATGTCGGATATCGACTTGATAAATGGCAACCGTCAAGGAGGAGATGTTCGTACAGAGCTTAATTTATATGGGCTGAAGATCAACTTTGCCGCAGGAATATCAAAAGAGGTCGACCATCTGACTAATGTAATTTCATACACACATAGAATAAACAATATAATGTTTGCACGTGTTTATTCTTACCAAACAGGAATGGGACCGGCTGCTAGTATGAATACAACCTACCGGAGCTATTATGAAACAAGTTCTATCAATACAGCCGATTCAAATTATAAGAATAACCGTTTAAATTTCAACGTTATGGAATGTAACTTAAAATATAAACTGAATCTATTCAATAAACCTTTGTATATGTTTTATTTAACATCATTTTCGTCAGCTCAGGATTTTACGTCAGCAACGCCTGTTTTCAACGACAAGGCTTATATGAGAGTTCAATATCATGAATTAGAAGCCTATTACAAATTATTAGATAAACTGGCATTAGCAACGTATCTAGGACTTGAAACCATGAAAGGAAATTCAATGATGCAACTAGGAACAAATGGTACAGGTAAACCTACCAATGTTTTAGGTCGAGGAATTGGAATCGGCTTCGATTATGATGTCTCGGAAGTTGCCAACTTATATGTACGTAGCCGTTGGTTCGATTATAACGACAAAAACAATAGCTATTATAAATACAAAGGTTTTGAAACGACCATAGAATTAAGAATATATTTTTAATACGATATAAAAATTAAAAACAAATGAGAAGAATACCGGTTATAATCGCACTTAGCTCACTCACGTTTTTGGCAAACGCTCAATCCCAGAAAATACAGTTTAATGGAACGGCTCGAGGAGATATCGAAAGCAGTTGGTTGCCTAAATCCGATACTTCAAGTCTAAATCAAAAGATAAAAGGGAACGCTTTGGTCGATTTGATAATGGATATTAAGCCATCTGAAAATATTAAAATCAAAACAGATTTACGGTTTAGTAATCCAATGGGTGGCTTTTGGGGACAGGGAGCAGCCATTCAATTACGTCATATTTCATTAAAAGGTGTTGCAAGTAAATTCTTCAAATATCGTTTTGGTGATATCGATCTAAAAATGACACCATATACATTATTTAATAATTATGGTGATTTATCGACAAACGAATCGGAAATTTTTCGGAAAACACGAGAGATTAATGAAGAAGAAAACTATAATTTTGGAAATTACTGGCATCAACAAGGTGCTGACTTAGCTTTCCGTCTCGGATTCGACAAGCTCATTCAATCGGCCGATTTCTCCGGATTTGTTGTTAGAAACAGAAGCGTCACAAACAATGTTCTTCCCGACCGTTTACATGCTGGTGGAAATGCACAAGTCAACATTAACGAAAAATCATTCATCGGATTCAATTATATCAACCTTTTCGATTTACCAAAAACAGTAAATGACACATCGGTGGAGAAATTTCAAAACAGTGTTATGACCGCGAACTTCAATTTCGATTTCAAAAAATTATATGTATTTGGTGAAGGCGGATTTTCAAATGAACAATTCGTCGATAAGACTAAAATAAAAACAATAGATATAACAGGCAATTTCTTTGAAGTTGGACTTGGTAAAAAATTATTAAAAAACGACCTCTCAATAGAAGCTACATTCCGTAGAGTAAGCGACGACTTTTACAGTGCAGGAGCTCAAACCCGAAGATTAAATTATGCAACTCCTCAAGTATTAAGTTTAGTGGCAAACAACTCGTATACACGCGATGCCGGAATATTCGATATTGTTAAAGACGCATCGATATACAATCCAACAATTACACCTCAACTGATGCAATATAGTTTGCTATTCAATCACGTTACCCCTTATGGCAAAGCAACACCAAACCGTACAGGATTTGATCTTGAAGTTGCCTATAAAGATTCGGCTGAGCGATATGCATCGAATCTTTCAACCCAATTATTACAAGATACTCGTGGCGAAGGCACAACCCAACTTCGAAATTACGCTTTGATTAATTGGAATGGAACACTTGCTTTCGACAAGATATACAGCCTAAAGAAAACATTGTCGCTCAATGCCGGCATTCAATATGCAAAAAGCCAAAGAGACGGACAATCATTGATTAAAGATGTTGATTTAGCAACACAAGCCATTGATGCCGGTGCTGTAATCGAACTTATACCTCGATTCGACCTTTTACTTGGGACAAAATTGATTTTTGCAAAAGGAACTGAATATGTTGATGTAAGAAATGATTACAACCAAATTACAGGATTTACACAAACAACAATTAATGGAACACAGATGCTTCATGCAGTTTCACTTCGCTATCGGTTTACCGACAATGTCATTTTCAGCATTCAAGGAAGCACCTTCCAATATAAGGATAAAGCAGACAGTGAAAAAGATTATACAATAAATCAGATTTACATGCTCTTTAATATGAAGTTTTAAACCAGTATATATATGAACGTAATGAAACAAATATTCGTAATAATACTCTTAGCAGCAGCTGCTTTGGGTTGCAAAAAAGAAACTCCGGTTGGACCCGATTTACTTAATATTTATGGACCGTTTGCAATTAAAGACTCTTTATCAGTAGAAAACATAAACGGTGTAGATTTTTCTGCTAATGAAACTGTTAAATTTAAAGGAGACTGGTCGAATGTTACATCATGGAAAATTACAATCACAGGTAAATCATCGGGAGCTGTCAAAACGATAACAGGTAAAACGAAAACTCTTGACACACTTTTAAGTATTTGGGATGGTTCATCCGATTGTATCTTTTTCAGAAAAGAAGAATGTAATGTTCAATTATCATTTAGTGAACATCCTAATACAATGAATTGTAATATAAAAATTAATGGTGTACATGATTATTATAAAGATGGTATCCTTTTGAAAGATTTTGAAGGGACAACGGCTCCCGAATTTTGGGGAGGAAACTCTAATTGTAAAATAGATTCAACGAATAAAGTACCACAAGGTAACAAATATTTTCACATGGAAGGGAAAGAGCCTGGTAATGCATACTGGATAGGCAGTTTTCCTCCTATTACAGCACAACAACTATTTGGAACCAGTACAACACATTTTCCTTTTAACGATAAGGATACGTCAACAACGTATGTTAATTTTTTTGTACGAGGATATGGCTATCCTGATACGTATGTTAATATTCAAGAAAAAGAAGATGACAATAATGATGGCATAACCGATACCACCGAAGATTCATATTCAAAAAGATATCTTGTTACTGGAACAGAGTGGACCAAAGTATCAATTCCTTTAAGTGAATTAACTCATGACAACGCATTCGGTAATCACAAGAAAGAAATTAGTAAAATTACCACTATTTACATAATGCTATTCTCTGCGGGAACAGCAAGAGATAAAATAGGTTGCGACATCGATTTCTTTATCATCACCAAAGGCAAACCACTTTAATAATCAGAAAACATTCATAGTATGAAAAAAATAACATATATAATCGGTTTGGCAGGAATTGCAATACTATCATTTGGTTGCGTTCATTTATTACCCATTCCTCTTGATACGGCAGTCGACAACGACCCTTATTACATAATCAACAAAACACAAAATACAGATTACGTCGATAAATTTACAGCTACAGACATCTTTACCGAGGATATAAAAAGTACTTGGGGATTTGAAAAAGACGCATGTAAAAACTTTACGGTATCGACCGATGTGAAATATCAAGGCGATGCTTCGCTGTCGCTCGAATGGGATAAATCGAAAAAAGGTTGCGACTGGCTTGGTGTTGGCTTTGCATGGAACAACTGGCAGAATGTTGATATGTCAAATATATTAGACAGCTGGGCTGTCAGTTTCTGGATCAGAACAAAAACAGGTAAAATGCCAACAATACCTCTCACATTTAACTTTATCGACCAGACCAGTAAAGCTACAGAATACGTGAGCGTGAGCAATAAATTTTATGAAGGTGCAGGAATAGACGAAAATTGGAAACAAGTTGTTATACCGCTCTCTTACTTCAAGTTTAAATCAAAAGGATTAAACCTTACGGAAATAACCCAATTGATAATGCAATTTGAAGGAACCGCCTCTATTTATATTGATGAATTTAAATTTATTAATACAAGCACAGCTAAAAATAATGAAACGGCAAAACAGATGGCAAACGCAACTAAATTCACAGCCACCGATTTGTTCACCGATAATATCAAAAATACCTGGGGATTTGATAAAGATGCCTGTCGCGAATTTAGTGTTGTCAACGATATAAAAAAACAAGGAACATCATCACTGCTTTTAAAATGGGATAAAACTCAAAAAGGTTGCGATGTTATTACAGCAGGTATAGCATGGAACAACTGGAATTCCGTTAACATGTCGGGAATTATTGACACGTGGGCTCTCCATTTCTGGATCAGAACAAAACAAGGCAAAATGACCAACATCCCGCTAAGTTTTAACTTTATAGACGATGGTAACAATACATCGGAAAACATCACCATAAACAATAAATACTATAAAGGAGCTGATATTGACGAAAGTTGGAAAGAAGTTACAATTCCATTATCAAACTTCCATTTCAAAGAAAATGATTTAAACCTATTTGAAATTAAGCAACTGACAATGATATTTGAAGGTTCTGCCGAAGTATATCTTGACGATATGAAACTAATTAACCTAAAGTAATAAACAATACTATAAACCAATGAAACAGATTTTCAAAATCACAATCAAGATAACGCTTATTGTATGCTTGTTTATTCTATCATCAAATATCAAAGCACAGCACGTTTACCCTAGTTACAACACCTCTCCACTGCCTCCCGACACAACAGGAATGCAAAGTAATGCAGTACAACTTGCAGCTAAAATGCGACTTGGATGGAATATTGGAAATACCTTGGAAGCTACCGGAGGCGAAACATCATGGGGTAATCCAATGGTAACAAAGGAGCTTATTGATTTAGTTAAAAAAAATGGATTTAATTCGATAAGAATCCCATGTGCTTGGTTTATACATTCGGATACAAATACTGCCAAAATAAATGATGCTTGGATGAAACGAGTGAAAGAAGTTGTTGATTATTGCATCAAGGATAGCATGTACGTATTCATCAATATCCACTGGGACAGCGGATGGTTGGATGCTCATATAAATACAAAAGATTCAGCCAGAATAAATGCAAGGCAGCGTGCTTATTGGGCTCAGATAGCAAATACTTTCAGAGATTATGACGAACATTTGCTTTTTGCTGGTGCTAATGAGCCCCCTGCAAATGATTCCACTGGAATGTCTGTATTATTATCATACCACCAAACATTTGTAAATATAGTACGCTCAACTGGTGGAAGAAACAGTTATCGAATTTTGGTAATTCAAGGTCCAGGAACTGATATTGAAAAGACAAATAAGTTAATGCAGACTTTGCCCAAAGACAAAGTTCCAAATCGTTTGATGGCAGAAATACATTACTACACACCCTACCAGTTTTGTGGATTGGATAAAGATGCCGACTGGGGTAAGATGACATACTATTGGGGAAAAGATTATCATTCAAAAACAGATACATTACATAATACTACATGGGGCGAAGAAGAAACCGCAGACAAATTATTCAAAATGATGAAAGAACAGTTTGTCGATAAAGGAATTCCGGTGCTTATGGGCGAATATGGTGCAATACGTCGCAATACTCTTACGGGAGATGATTTGTCATTACATCTGGCTTCACGAGCATATTGGTTCCGTTATATAACAAAAACTGCTTTAGATAATGGTGTAATACCTTTCTTTTGGGATGCAGGTGGATCAGGAGCCAATGCTTGGGGATTATTTAACAGAAACACAAACAAGATTTCCGATTATCAAGGATTAAATGCAGTCATGCAAGGAGCAAAATAAATATGTTTAACTTTAAATTTAAAACTATGAAAAAACGTTTATCATTCGTAATTATTGCTGTAGTATTCTTTAGCAATTTCATTAAAGCAGAAGACATAATACTAGGAGACACATGTATTACTATCGGGTATGGTTGGGGAAGCACCTTTTTCCATGATACCACAAATCCGGGACCAGCAACTGGTGTTGGGTGTAATGCAGCTAAAGTTACTAAAGTTGTAACAAGTGGATGGGGATCTTTTGGATTACAAAAACTTCCTGCCATTGATTGGACTAAATACGACAAGATTGAAATGCTTGTATATCCAGAAAATGCAACAACGTTTAAAACACAAGTAGCATATAAAGGATGGGCAACTGCTGTAACAACAACAAGCATCCTTGATAATAAAGTAGGAACAGGGACTGCCTTAGCACTTAAACAATGGCAAGTTTTAACAATAAATCTGGATGGACCTCTTTATAATGCTGATTCCAGTAAAATTTACACATCGTTATCAGACATAACTTTTAATGTAAATACAATTCAATTATATATGGGTTGTGCTAGTAATATAATGGATATTGGAACTATTACATTAAAAGAAAAAGCCGCTAATTTTATTGATGAGAAACAATTGTCATCTATAAACATAACTCCAAATCCGGCAACAACAAACATTACTATTTCAAATGAAGGAATAGAAAATGCTAAAATAATAATCAGCACAATAACAGGAATTGATGTTTTATTAGTTAAAGCAGACGCCAACAATACAACCATCGATGTCAGCAGTCTATCGGCAGGAATATACATTGTAAGTATTATAACCCCACAAGGAACACAATCTCAAAAGCTGATTATAAAATAAGCAATCGGAGAGCGGTTTCAATAACGATATAAAGGTGCCGGGTTTTAAAAACCTGGCACCTTTTGTTTTAAACAGGTAAAACAACCTTGAATCATAAAAAAAGTCAAATGACAATCAAGAAAAACGACATGAGTGATTGGATAAACGATGTGAGTGACAAGAAAAGTCAAGCGAATCACTCGGGAAACGATATGAAAAATTGATAAGCCATGTGAGTAACGAGATAAACTATGTGAGTGATTGGATAAACGATGTGAGTAACAAGAAAAGCCATGCGAATTACTCGGGAAACGATATGAAAAATTGATAAGCCATGTGAGTAACGAGATAAACGACATGAGTGATTGGATAAGCCATTCGAGTAACAAGAAAAGCCATGCGAATCACTCGGGAAACAATAAGAAAAATTGATAAGCCATGTGAGTAACGAGATAAACGACATGAGTGATTGGATAAGCCATTCGAGTAACAAGAAAAGCCATGCGAATCACTCGGGAAACGATAAGAAAAATTGATAAGCCATGTGAGTAACGAGATAAACGACATGAGTGATTGGATAAGCCATTCGAGTAACGAGAAATGTCACATGAATTTTCAGGAAGACACATGAGTAACAAGAAATGTCACGTGAAATTTCAGGAAGACACGTGAAGCATCGGAAATGACACGTGAATAACCGGAAATGAGACATGAATTTTTGAAACGTCGTGTGAATCATCGGAAATGTCACCTGAATTTTTAGAAAGACACATGAATCATTGGAAATGACTTAGAGGTGGGATCTTTCGAAAGATGGAACCTCTCGCACGAAACGTCACCTCTCGCACCAAACATAGTTTCTTGCATAAGACGTCTGATGAAAACTAAAAATGCCGCATGACGATCAGTAAAAACGATATAAATGGAATTGAAAGCCTCCCGCCTCCACCGTTAGCAACAGCTTGTTGCTTCAACAACGTTCGGCCGAGATGATTACAAATCGAAGACAAAGCCTTTATTTATAAGTTTTTGATATATTTTCTCATCAAATTTATAAAGATTGGCTGCTCGGTGCGACACATGTTTCTGCTTCTGTTTGGTATCGACCAAAAGATTCATCTTAGCCAGTTTCTTACGGAAATTACGTTTATCAAATTGTGTATCAAGAATAGCTTCATATAAATTTTGCAGCTCGGTAATCGTAAACTTTTCGGGCAATAAATTAAAGCCTATCGGTTCCATACGCACTTGTTCCTTTAATTTTTCCAATCCTGCATCGAATATCGCACGATGATCGAAGGGCATTTCAGGCACATCGGTCACCGATATCCAACGACATTCCTGTGCATCGGCACCAATATTGAGATTATAGTCCGAAATTTTCACGAGAGCATAATATGCAATGGTAATAACCCGATGAGGTGGATATCGATGAACATCGCCAAAAGTATGAAATTGACGCATAAACAAATTTTCGATACCCGTCAGATCTTTTAACCTTCGGGCAGGAGCGGCATCCAGATCTTCATCTATCCTGACAAAGCCACCGGGTAAAGCCATCATTCCAAGTTCGGGTTCGGTGTTTCTTTTTATAAAAAGAGTTTTAAGCTCGCCGTTATCAAATCCAAATATGACACAATCTATCGATAAGTTACTAATTAGTTCTTCTTCCATTTTTTTATTACATTTTCTTTGCAAATTTAGTTCATAAATCAAAACCGTTGAAATAAATGCCATCGTTTTATTGTTTATTTTTGTTGAATAATATTCTATATATTAATAAAATAGCCTTATGATACATTTAAACACTCCTCGCGTTAAGCTCTTGTTTCTTGCTAGTTTTATATTTATCAATACATTGACTGCACAATACACCATCCCCTCTAAAATGAGATGGTGGTATGAAGATCGGTTTGGAATGTTTATTCACTTTGGCTCTTACTCCGGATTTGGTCATGGCGAATGGGTCTTGTTTAATGAGAAATGGACAAAAGAACAGTATCAGACCAAAATCACTTCGAATTTTAAACCCGATAATTTCAATGCCAAGCAGATTGTTGATTTAGCGAAAGCTGCCGGTATGAAATATATAGTTATCACGGCAAAACATCACGAAGGTTTTGCAATGTGGAAAACAAATGCTACGACATTTAAAGATTACACGGGCGAAAAAATATTCGACTTGTATCACTATTTAGGATTTCAACGCGATTTACTAAAGGAATTAAAAGACGAATGCGATAAACAAGGATTAAAATTCGGTCTTTATTACTCTATTATGGACTGGAATCACGCGTCGCAAATTGCAGATACTGGAAATTATTATTCAACAGTCCAATCATTTGCTGCAAAAAAACAATATATCGAAGAAATGAAAATTCAGTTGAACGAAATCATAAGCCTTTATCATCCCGCTGTTTTGTGGTTCGATGGTGACTGGTGTAAAAACGTAAATCCTCCGACCCTAAAGAATTGGTGGAATAAACAAGATGCTGTTGATTTATATAACTATGTTATAGGACTCGACCCTAACATAATTGTAAATGAACGTGTGAAACGTGACCTTGGATTAGGAGATTTTACCTGTCCCGAACAAAAAATCCCAACGGCTCCCCTACCTCGTCAATGGGAAACCTGTCAGACAATAAATGGCAGCTGGGGTTACGACAGTCGCGACAGTGCATACAAACCTGTTTCGGGACTAATAAAGGAATTGGTTCAGATTGTTTCGCGTGATGGAAATTATCTGCTTAATATCGGTCCCAAAGGCGATGGTTCGCTTACAGAATGTACCACAAACAGTCTTCGGGGAATTGGCAATTGGATGAACCTTTATAGTGAAAGTATATATGGTGCTACACGAAGCCCTTTTTCAAAAGAACCAACATGGGGATACTTTACCAAAAAAGAAGGGAAACTATTTATACATGTTATACAATGGCCTGCGAACGGAATATTGGAAATACCAATGATTGAAAACAAAATCATTAGATGTTACGAACTGTCGGATAAATCGAGCACGTATACTTTTACAAAAAAAGGCAAGGATTCTATTTGTATCAAAATTCCAAGGTCGTCGGCACCCGATCAATCATGTTCTGTAATTGTTATAGAAACAGAAGGCATGCCCACTTCGAAAAAGTAGACATGCCAATCTGAATTCCATTTGTTTATACTTTATTAAAATCGTTCATAATCATTATCGCTCAAGTCAGAGTCCAAATCAATAATGGTTCCTCCTTTCGAATGCAATGATGGCGATTTCGTATTCTGTTTTTTTGATATTATTTTGGGCGATTTAGAAGAAGCCTGCGTAACTGGTTTTGGTCTATGGCTCACTCCGGCTTCCTTTACTTTAAAGAAACCTATCAAATCTCTCAAACTGTCAGCCTGGCTCGAAAGTTCTTCGGAACTTGTAGCCATTTCTTCAGCAGAAGCCGCATTCTGTTGCGTAACCTTATTTAATTGATTGATGGCATTATTAATTTGATTTGCCCCTGAATTTTGTTCAATACTTGCAGCTGTGATTTCCTGCACCAGTTTTGCTGTTTTCTGAATATCAGGAACAATCGATTCTAAAAGTTTACCCGATTTATCGGCAACCTCAACGCTCGATTTTGTCAGTTCATTGATTTCACCGGCAGCAATATGACTTCGTTCAGCAAGTTTCCGCACCTCGGCAGCAACTACAGCAAAACCTTTTCCATGTTCACCAGCTCTTGCAGCTTCAACAGCAGCATTCAATGCCAGGATATTTGTCTGGAACGCGATATCACCAATGATCGAAACCTTTTCGGCTATTTTCTTCATCACGATCACCGTCATACTAACATTTTTACTGCCCTCCATAATATCTTCAGCAGCTTTGGCAGCAATCTTCTCGGTTTGTTGCGAGTTGTCGGTATTTTGTTGAATATTCGATGCCATTTGTTCCATACTCGAAGAAACTTCTTCGGCGGCGGAAGCTTGTTCTGAGGCACCTTCTGACATTTGCTGTGAATTGGAACTCATTTGTTGACTTGCATCGGCAATATTATCGCTTGATGCCTGAACCTGAGTTACAATTTCACCGATTGACTTTATCATTTCGGCTAGAGCAATAATCATCTCATCCTTGTCGGAACGAGGAGTCATTTCAATGGTCATATCTCCCGCCGCAATGAGTTTTGTTTTGTCGGTGATATCTTTTGTGGCCTGCACCATTTGAATCAGAGCTTTCATCAGCTCATCCTTATCGGAACGAGTTCTCAAATCGACATCCAGATCGCCTATTGCAACAAGCTTCGCATTTTCGACTAATGCGATGTTTGTATCAATAATATTATTTGCAGAATCTTTCAATTCGCCGAATACACCATTATAAGAGCCTGTGACACGATGCGTCAAATCGCCGACAGCCAAGCTTGCCATTACTTTAGTTGTTTCGTTCAACGGTTCCTGTATTACCTGTGCCGATTTATTTATACCTTGAGCTATTGCTTTAAAGGCTCCCTGATATTTATTTTCATCAATATGCACACTATGAAACTCACCTTTTCCACAATATGAAATGTAAGAATCCAAATCATTGCCAACCGATTGTATAGCTTCAATGGTTCGAATAATTGTCGGAATTATTTGATCGTTTTCGGAACGACGACCCGATGCTTTATAATTTTCCAGATCAGAGAAATTGCCATCTGCAATATTACCAAATGTCCGTTGTACATGTTTCAATCTATCAATTACCGCATTAGTGGATTCTGCAACTTCTGCAAATAATCCTTGATATTGACCTGCAACTTTGGTTGTATAATCATTAACAATTACTCTCTTTAAAACAGTATCCGATTCGATTAATCCCTGTAAACCATCTATACATTTATTCAGGTTGGTCTTTATTTCGTTAAAATCACCGTTATAATTCTCGACAATTTTAGGAGGAACTTCTCCTTTTGAAATCCTGTCAATATATTCAGCAGATACATTTAATGGACCTATTACAGCATCAAGCGTACTATTTACACCATTAATGATTTCACGAAAATCGCCTTGATGTCTGGAGGCCTCTGCACGTGTTGCAAGTTTTCCATCTACTGCCGCTTTTGAAAGCATTTTTGAATCGGTGACAAGCAAATTTATTGCATCAATACATTGATTTAGATTGGTCTTGATTTCATTAAAATCACCATTATATTGATCTGTAATTTTAGATGGAATATCGCCTTTTGATATACGATCGACATATTCGGCAGAGACATTGAGAGGTCCAATAAGTGCATCAAGTGTTTCATTCACCCCTACAATTATTTCCCTAAATTCTTCATTAATAACCTCGGGATTTCCTCTTTTTGCAAGATTACCATCTACTGCTGCTTTCGAAAGCATCTGAGCCTGATCTACCAGCGTTTTAATAATAGTCTGGATGTTATTGGCAATAAATAATCCTAAAATTATTGCAACAATTACTCCTACAAGAATAAATGTAATAAGAAGAATTATAGACTGTCTGGCACTTGCATTAGATTTTACGATTTCATTGGTTATTATCTTTTCATTGAGATCAATAAGATTATTTAACCTTTTCACTAATTCAAGGGACGATGCTCTTGAAACGATAGATGCGTCAAATACCTGATTATCTATTTCTTTAATAATATCATCATCAACAGTATGTCCAGAAACTAGTAATCTATCTTTCTCTAATGACATGTTGTATACCTTTTGATGATTTGATTTCCATTTATTCCAAGATTCTACAAATATTTTCCAATCAACCTGAGCTTCAGGTAATTGAGGCAGCGATTCATAAACATTCCAAGCACGTTGAGCTCTAGCAAAGGCACTATCAATCCATCTGTATTGAGCTTTACGAATATCCGGAGCCATCATTCTCCTATTTATTAATCCTCGTTCGGCAACCCAGACATTCACTTGTTCGCGAGATATTTTCAAAAGACTTGCAATACTTGGCGACCGAATTATAGCAATCTCATCCTGAGCAGCCTTGATCTGTGACATCCCAATATATCCCAGAAGCCCAATTACTCCTGCAATAATTGCAACGGTAATAAATCCAAATAATAATTTAGATTTTATTTTCATATGATTTAACATAACCTGATTCCTCCTATTATTTTAATTTATACTTTGAGAAGATTCCTGAACTTGCATAAGTTCTTCGGTTGAGAAAACTTTATCCATATCAAGAATCATAATAAACTGATCCTCTGAAGATTTATACATTCCACTTATAAACTGGGAATGAAATTTACTTCCGATATTAGGCGGTGGTAAAATTTGATTCGGCTCGATTTCCAATACTTCTTGAACAGCATCAACTAATGCACCTACTTGAAGTGTATCACTTTCAATCTGGATATCAAGAACAAGAATACATGTATTAGCGGTAAATTCAGTAGAAGGTAGTCCAAATTTGATTCGGGTATCAACTAATGGAAGAACAGTACCTCTTAGGTTTATTACTCCTTTCATATAGTCTGGAGCTTTAGGAACTTTTGTTATTTTTGTCATTTCCAGGATATTCAAAACCTTGCTAACATTTGCAGCAAAAATTTCGTCACCCAATTTAAAAGACAAATACGATGTTAATGTAGTTAATTCGCTCATAGGCTTCTAGTTTTAGGGGGTTAATAAATAGTATTGATTTTATTGATTCTTAAATTAATTCTTGATGACTAAAGCGTTTTATTATTTTATTGGAATCGAGTACTAAAGCTATTGTTCCATCACCTAAAATTGAGGCTCCTGAAATGATATCCTGCTTTTTATACATTTTTCCAAGGGGTTTCAAAACAGCCTGATATTCTCCTATTATTGTATCTATAACGATTCCTATTCGATGGTCTTCAAATCGAACAACAATTATTTGTTCCGTTTTCGGTATTTCAGACATGCTATTAAATTCTTCTCTCATATAATAAAACGGTATTTGCTCTCCATCCAGAACAATTATATTATTATATGCAGATACTATTTTCGAATGTTCTACAGCATAACATTTATCAACAACAGAGAGTGGTATAATATAGCTTACCTGATCTATTTCAACCAATAATCCATCGATTATGGAAAGTGTAAGAGGAAGACGAATAGTCATTGACGTACCCTGCCCCGGTTTTGAATCAACATCAACTTCGCCTCGTATATCCATTATTTTACGCCTTACGACATCCATTCCAACACCGCGTCCTGATACTCCGGTAATCTTATCAGCCGTTGAAAAACCAGGCATAAAGAGTAATTCAAAGATATCTTTCTTTGAAAGATTTGCATCCGCAGAAACAAGTCCTTTGCTGATCGCTTTATTACGAACCTTTTCTAAATCGATTCCTGCACCATCATCGGTAATCTGAATAATAACGTTAGCTCCCGAATAATATGCCCTGATATGAATTGCTGCTTTCTTTGGCTTACCAAGTTTTTCACGCACTTCAGGCATCTCGATGCCATGATCAAGGCTATTCCTCAATATGTGCATAATCGGATCCGACAAATTCTCTATCATCGATTTGTCGAGTTCAGTTTCAGAACCTTCAATATATAATTCCACATCCTTTTTCAATTCTGCTGATAAATCGCGAACCAAACGTTGAAACCGTGTCAGAAGATTTTGAATTGGCACCAAGCATATATTAAAAGCTATATCCCGCAATTGACGTGTTAACTTTTGAACATTTTCGGCGATTGCCGTAATCTCATTATTATCAGACGTCTCGGCAAACATACTTAGTCGAGCTTGTGTTGTCACAAGCTCACTCACTAAATTCATTAATGTATCTAAGCGTTCGCTTGGTACTCTGATACTCGTTGCTGCCGCATCTTTAGCCGACACCGGCGTCTTTTCAGCTTTAGCAACGTCTGTAACATTATTTTTAGGTATTTCTTTAGGTTCTGAAACCTGGGTTTTCTTTTCAGTTGCCACCGGTTTAGCTACGGGTTCAAATGAATATTGAAGATCAAGTATTGATTTTGTTTCTGAAATATTTATGATTTTATATATTTCAGTTAAATAATCTTTTCTTTCGAAGATATTGTCTTCTGATATTTGTTTAATATCTAATTCACAATCACTTTCTACAAAAATAAAGACATCTTTTACAGCATCAATTCCTTGAGACGTTGCTACAATTATTTTCCAACTAACTAGACATTGTATTGGATTTAAAGAATTAAAATCGAAATTATCGGGAATAATTTCGGTGAATGATAATGCTTTACCAAACTGTTCTAAATCATCATATAAAAAAATCGGATTCGTCCCTAATTGTAACATTTCTTTATGAGGAACAATCGAAACCAAATATGTAAATTGTTTTTCTTTTATTTCTTCAATAACAGGTTCTGCCGGTTTTTCTTCAACCTTTGGAGCTTCTACAATTACCGGGTCTACTATTTTTGCGGGTTCAGTTGCTACAGATGCCGATGTTTGGGGATTTTTACCTTCATCAAGATCTATATACGCAACTCCTGATTCAATAAGTGTATTTATTCTCTTAACAAAACCGATTAAATGATTAAGATTTTCAGTATGACGCGTTTTATTTCCTTCGTCGGCTAAATTTACGTCTTCTAAAAGAAGATTTAGATGATCTACAGAATTTAATGTTAAATCAAATATTTCTTTATTTAGTTTTAATTTATCATTACGAACTAAATCATAAATACTTTCAATATGATGAGTATATTCAGCTATATAATCGAATCCAAACATAGCACTATTCCCCTTAAGGGTGTGCATAATTCTAAAAACTTTTGATATATGGTTTTTATCATCAGAATTTTCTTCTAAGACAAGAAGCGACGCTTCTAAATCTGCAATGAGCTCGTAAGCTTCTTCTATTGCTTTTTGTTTGAATTGATCCATAAAACGATATGTTAACGTGCTACTTTTTCAACAACAGCCAATAATTTTTCGGGGACAAAAGGCTTGATAATCCATCCGGTTGCTCCGGCTTGCTTGGCTTCCAATTTTTTAGATTCTTGAGATTCTGTTGTTAAGAACAAAATTGGTATAAATTTATACACATCCATTTGCCTAACAACTTTAATTAATTCAAGACCATCCATATTCGGCATATGCAGATCGGTAACCATCAAGTCAATCTTTCTGCCATCAAGATATTTCAAGGCATCTTGACCATCTTCGCCAGCGAACACCTCATAACCTGCACTTTCAAGCGTAAAAGTAACGACTGCACGTATACTAGCAGAATCATCTACAATTAGAATCGTTTTTCCCATATTAAATTTATTTCCTTATTATATTATCAAAACCAGCTCTTTTTATAATTAATTTACAGTCTTCACTTAATCCTGAAGATGCAATCTGTACACTTATTTTATTTTTCTCAAAATAGAGTATCAAAGAATAGATAAGTTGCAAAAAGCTCACGTCAATATTTGTAACACCGTTAATATCAATAACAACAGATTGATTAACATCAATTTTACTATTAATTTCATCCTTTGTAGTTTCTATATTTTGAATTGAAAAATCACCTTCAAAAACAAAGATTTTCCCAGAGGGTTTGTTATCGATAACGGAGACGGAATGACTCATAATCCTTTTTATTTAAATTTATTGTCTTGTTTTTATTGTCTTATATATCGTTTTTTTCGATGTACTAAGATAATAAAAATTTCTATACTTTAATATACTTTTAAGAAACTTTAGCTTTTATAGCTTAAGAAATGTAAAAAGTTTCACTTTTTCGAAATTAATTTTATTTAAGGTCATTGATTGATTCGCAATAATGGTTCTTTTTAATACGTCGTTTTTAAATAAAATTTTAAAAATCGATTTTATCAACTTACATTTGCAACTAAAATAAATTTTGTTACTTATGAGCAATAATTCCTTAATTGAAAAATTAGAAACACTTGTCCTTCGATATGAAGAAGTAGGTCAACAATTGAGCGATCCAGATATAATTTCAGACACTAAAAAATTTATAAAACTAAATAAAGAATATCGTGAGTTGGGCGATGTAGTGGCTGCTTACAAAGATTATAAAAACGCATACGACAACATTCTTAATGCCAAACAGATTTTAGCTGAAGAAAAAGACGACGAACTTAAGGAAATGGCTAAAATGGAGCTTGATACACTGTCTACAAGTATAGAAGAAATGGAACAAAAATTAAAACTAATGTTAATTCCTTCTGATCCTCAAGACAGTAAAAATGCAATTCTCGAAATCCGTGGGGGGACAGGAGGCGATGAAGCTTCAATTTTTGCAGGCGAACTTTTCCGAATGTATTCTCGCTATTGTGAAAAAAAAGGATGGAAAGTATCAGTCAATAGTTTTAGTGAAGGGACTTCTGGAGGATACAAAGAAATTATTGCAGAAATATCGGGTGATAAAGTATATGGGACTTTGAAATATGAATCGGGAGTACATCGGGTACAACGAGTTCCTCAAACTGAAACACAAGGACGGGTTCACACTTCAGCCGCGACGGTTGCCGTTCTTCCTGAAGCTGAAGAGGTTGATGTCGTTTTAAATCCAAACGAAATTCGCAAAGATACTTTTTGTTCTTCAGGACCTGGAGGACAATCCGTAAATACGACATATTCAGCAATACGTTTAACACATTTACCAACAGGTATTGTTGTTTCGTGCCAAGATGAAAAATCACAACTTAAAAACCTGGACAAAGCAATGAACGAACTCCGAACCAGATTGTTCGCTCTTGAATATCAAAAATATATGGATCAAGTAGCCAGCCAACGAAAAACGATGGTTTCAACAGGCGACCGCTCTGCAAAAATCCGCACATACAACTATCCACAGAGTCGTGTAACCGATCATCGAATAAACTATACAATGTATAATCTTCCTGCGGTTCTTGATGGCGAATTACAAGAAACCATAGACAAATTGATAATGGAAGAAAACGCTGAACGATTGAAAGAAAGTAATATTTAATCAAAAAACAAAATGGATTTTAATACATTAGTTGAGCAGATAAAACAAAAACAATCATTTCTTTGTGTTGGATTAGATACCGATTTAACAAAGATCCCTAAACATTTATTAAACAACGAAGATCCCATTTTCGCATTCAATAAATCAATTGTTGACGCTACTGCACTCTATTCTATTGCGTTTAAGCCCAATATTGCTTTCTATGAATGTTACGGATTAGAGGGGTGGAAAAGTCTGGAAAAGACCGTTTCTTATATTAAAACAAACTATCCTGAAATATTTCTTATAGCTGATGCTAAACGTGGCGATATTGGAAATACATCGGCAATGTATGCAAAAGCCTTTTTGGAAAACCTGCCGTTTGATTCTATTACAGTTGCACCTTATATGGGCGAAGATTCTGTGACACCTTTCCTTTCAATAAAAGACAAATGGGTTATTCTGCTTGCCCTAACATCGAATAAAGGAGCTTTCGATTTTCAATTTATGAATGAAAATGGAGAAAAGCTTTTCGAAAAAGTACTTAAAACCTCTCAAAACTGGGGAAACAAAGATAATATGATGTATGTTGTAGGTGCTACAAAAGCTGAAATGCTTGCAAGTATCAGAGCAATAACCCCTGACCATTTTTTGTTAGTTCCAGGTATTGGAGCTCAAGGTGGAAACCTTGAAGATGTTGCCAAATATGGAATGAACAAATATTGTGGACTCATTGTTAACTCATCAAGAGATATCATCTATAATGATTCTTCAGAAGTATTTGCGACAGCAGCAGCAAAAAGAGCAGAAACCATTCAATTACAAATGAAAGAGCTTTTAATACAGTATAAAGTTCTGTAATTCTGAGGCTATTCAATAATAATATTTAAATGACTCACTAATCCAATAACTCCGGAATATGAGAACTGTGCCTTTTTCATCCGATTATCGGTTGGATTGAATGTATAGTTCTGAGCTGAACGAAAATCACAACCTTCAAGATTATTGCGTTCAAAAACGGTAGATTGCAAATCGCAATTTTGGAATGTTGAAAAACTTAAATCAGATTCAGAAAAACCAGCGTCCTTTATATCACAATCCTTGAACATTGTTTTCTTTAGATTATTTTTATGAAAGAAACTGTAGCTCAAAAGGCATTTATCAAAGGAAACTGAAAAGGTAAATCTTGAACATTTGCTGAAATCGACTCCTAATATTTTACAACGGACAAACTGAACTTTCGAAAAAACGGTGTTGGTAACTTTTGTGTTTGAAAAATCACAATCTATAAAAATGCAATCTATAAATTCAAAAGAATCGAGTTCACATTTCGAAAAATTTGATTTCTGAAACGTACATTTTTCGAAATCTGTTTGTTCTTCATTTAATTTATAGTTCTCAAATAAATGGTTTCGTTGCATCATGCATGTTTTAGTAATAAATTATTATAGAGAGACTTCACATCGGCAACCAAACGAGTGTAATTATATTGTTTATTGACAAATGCTTGTCCTTTTATTGAAAGACACTCTCGTAACTCAGGATTTTCAACTAATTTAAGAAGATTTTGTCCAAATAATTCTTTACTATTATTTTCAACCAAAAGCCCCGTCACTCCATTTTCAACAATATCTTCAATGCCTCCAATATTTGTTGTAATAATTGGTTTTGAAGCGGCTTCTGCTTCAATAAGACTTACAGGAGTCCCTTCATTAAGCGAGGTTAATGCCACAATATCAGCACCACTGTAGACGACATCAATATCTTTTATCCACGATGTGAAACATAATAATTTGTCATGGAATGTATCTTGTTGGGTTGTAAATTGTATTCCCAGTCCTTTTGCTTGGTTTTCGATATTTTTCCGATTATCACCATCTCCAACAATAAATGCTCGTACTTTTTTATTACTGTTGTCTATGACATATTTCAAAGCATCGAGGAACAACGAATGATTTTTAATAGCAACCACTCGACCAACTATTACAATTGCGATTTCGCCATCTTTGATGTTATATGTTTGGCGGAATAATTGACGTTTCAGATCATTATCGGTATAAAAACGGGTAAGATCAAAACCAAGAGGTATAATAACACATTTATCGCGAGTAGTGATTTTATGAATATCGCAGAGTTCTTCTTTCTGTTTTTTGCTAATTGCAATAATTGCAGTACTTCGTTTCGCCAAATAACGTTCTATAATTTTAAAAACAGAGGTCTTTACTTTTCCAAAATAAGAATGAAATACGTGTCCATGAAACGTATGCACTATTACCGGAACGCCACAACTGATTGCAGCTAGACGCCCTAACGTACCGGCCTTTGCTGCATGTGTGTGAACAATATCAGGTTTATATTCTTTAATGATTTGTTTAATTTTTCGATACGCCAATAAATCTTGAAATGGATTTATAGAACGACGCATTTCGAATACAATAATAGGATCTAAACCAAGATCTTCAAGAATAAATTCAGACCCCTTTTCATGTTCTTCTTTCACACCACCAACAAGAAGTGTTTCGTATTCGGGCAAAAGATATTTTGTAAGATATGCAGCGTTGTATGTAGGCCCGCCGATATTAAATCTATTGATGATGCGTAAAACTTTTGGCATAAGATCTTTATTCTGTGTTCGCTATTAATTAATAAACCGTTTGTACCAATGCTGAAACACAAGTAATCCCCATATACGAGCCGTGGTTTCCCCCGGATTTGAGGATTGTAATTGCTTGTATATTGCTTGCAATTCTCGATAATTGAATAGCCCTTGCTCCTTTATAAATACTTCATCTAGCAAATACTCCTGAATCATAGGTTTTAAATCGCATAGAAGCCATTTTAAAAGCGGAACTTCAAAGCCTTTTTTTGACCGATTATAAAGTTCTTCGGGTAAAATATTTCGAAAACAATCCTGCACTATTCTTTTCTTCATATTACCATCAACCTTGAACGACGAGGGCAAAGTAAAAGCAAAATCAAAAACGGTGTGATCTAAAAATGGACTTCGCACCTCGAGACTATTTGCCATAGACATTAAATCGACCTTGGTAAGCATATCGTTTGCCAAGACCAAATGCATATCCGACAAAAAGATCTGATTCAGATCATTACTATCGATAATATCAGAAAGAATCTCGTTTTTCCGTTGTTCATACTCTGTATTTCGGACATCGACCGTTAACAGTTTTTTTATTTCTTGTTCCGTCGTAAACGAACACCAACGCCAATATCGTTCTTTATCGGTAAGCAAAGAACCTTCGCCATATCGATGCAATTGACGAACCAGATTCATAAAATGGTTATTCCTCGATTTGGGAAGCACTGACAGTATTGGCAAACAGGTCTTTATTGCTACGTTTGCAATTGGTCGCGACAAGGCGTTGTAATGTGCCATGTGTTTATTATATCCGCCAAACATTTCATCAGCACCATCTCCTGACAAGGCAACGGTTACACTCTGCCTTGTATATTTGCTTACCATAAATACAGCCAATGCCGAAGAATCGGCAAAAGGTTCATCAATATAATCCAAGACAGCATTGACATTCTCAAACAAATCGTCATTCGTTAATGAAAAAACGGTATGTTTTGTTCCAAACTTTTTTGCAACGAGATTTGCATAGTGTGTTTCATCGAAAAAGGGTTCATCTTTATAACCGATAGAAAATGTATGCAAACCGCTTACATATTGCGAAGCAAGTGCTACAACCACCGAAGAATCAATCCCTCCACTAAGGAACGCACCCAGTGGAACATCTGAAATCAATCGCCGTTTTACTGATGCATCAAGCAATGAATATAACTGATTTTTAGCATCTTGATATGTGATATTATGATTGACTTCATTCTTAATTGTATGATATTGTGAAATCTGCAATTCTCCATTTTTAAAAACTGCATATTGTCCCGGAAGTAATTTCTTTACCTTTTTGAAAATACTATGAGGTGCCGGTATATAATTTAGTTGCAAATAACTGAGTAACGATTGATGGTCAATCTCTTTATCTATGCCATACGCCATCAAAGCCTTCATTTCCGAAGCAAAAAGGAACGTATTCTCATCTTTGTAATACAATAAGGGTTTTTCGCCAGAACGATCACGAGCCAGAAATAATTCATCATTCAGCCTATCGTAAATTGCAAATGCAAAAAATCCGTTAATTTTCTCTAAACATGCAGCTCCGTAGGCGATATAAAGATATAGTAGAACCTCTGTATCTGAATGTGACCTGAATGTATATCCTTTTGTTAACAGATCTTTTCTATGTTCATTGAAATTAAAAAATTCACCATTAAAAACTATGGTATATCTTTCTGAACTATCGGTAAATGGCTGAGACGCTGCATCTGAAACATCAATTATAGCAAGCCGAGCATGTCCAAATGCAACCTTCTCAAAAGCAACACAATTGTGATTATCGGGTCCACGAAATTTCATTGCGTTTACCGAATCATCAACCTTTTCTAAATATTGTTTACCTAAATCGTTAATGCAATAAACACCTGTAATTCCGCACATTCTGTTCTAATAATTGATTTCCAAATATAGGAATGTTTTTAAAATGGTAAATATTCATTCTGTTAATTGAATGAACAAAAAGTAAACAATATAGAAAAGAGTGACTACTATGTCAGCTTCTTCATAATCATTTACCTCGTTTATAAGGCATCTAGTTTTGCCGTTAGATCAGAATCTGAAATTTCTTTTAAACTGATTGTAAGGTTTTCATCATTTTGTCCTAGTGTCATTTCCTTATAATAATAGAATAATTTGTCGGAAGAGTTTATACCTATAGCAATAATTTTCACATCGGTTGCTTCAGGGATTTTACCTGAAACCAAATTATAAACTTGAATCAAGCTCCTTTTCGACGGAATATAAATAAAGATGGCAACATTAGTTAAAATATCTGTTGTTGATGTAAATGAGATACTAACAGAGTTTGCTTCTCTCGCATCCTTATCAGGTGCAATCCATCCTAGCTTTTGATCTTCGGCATTGTAACTGGTGTCTGTTTTCAGGAAATCACCTGCCGGATTATTAGCCCAATCGGTAAACGATGTTGTGGCAACACCATAATATTGCTTCATATCTGGAAGTGTGGCTTTACTTGGCATTGAGATAAGCCATGTCTTGGAGGGTCTAAGTACCAGCTCTTGACTATCTTTATAAGCTTGCAGCCAGATTTCACCACCGGTTGTAAGAATATTGCCACCACCTATTGTTGGCTTTTGATAAAAAATCATACTCTTGGGTGTATATAATTCTATAAGCTTAACAGTATATGGCCACTGTACACTATCTCCATTATTTAAAAACATCAAATTTTCTTTCGACGGCCAGATCTTTGTTCCTTGATTTCCAATTATTGGCGATTTACCAGGTCCATCAATTATAAATTCTTGTTCCTTTTCTTTTTTCGAGTCAAAATAATCGTTTAATGATTTATAGTCGTTTAATGATTTTTTTTCTATTCTATCTTTTTTACAATCGACAAACAGTACCGCACTTAATAATATTCCTACTACTATTTTTACAATAGATACATTCTGATTCATAATCATATTTGTTTATTCAGTCATTTCTAAATTAATGTCCGGGGCAAGCAATTGAGCCACGCTTCCGCCCATCGCTACAATGCAGCGTAAAAATTATTCCTACTCCAAGGTTTGTTTCATGCCATTTAAGATTATAGCGATATTCAATAAATGGACGAATACATTTTTTTGTTGTAAACCCAATTCCAAGCTCGGCATCCCAATTATTTGGTTTTGCATTAAGCTGAGGGTTCGATTCATAATTAATCCATCTATTATATCCAAGCATACCTATCAAATATAATTTCCATTTTGCTGTTCCCATAAAATCAAGATGCGAAGAAACACCAAGATACAATTCTGTTATTTTATTAAAAGATGGATAATATGACAGTTGTGGTATAAAACTTATTTTTTTATATGGTACTTCAAGTCGTAAACCAGCACCCAGACTTTCTGTTTGCGGATTAAAGAGTAATGAACCTCCCACACCGATTTGTTGAGCACAAACATTTTGAACAAAAACGAAAGAAACAACACATAATAAAACTCCACCAATCCGTTTTGTAATTTTATACATCTTTTACCAAAATTAAATTTCTTTGATGTTGACAAAAATACTTGAAAAAACCAGATTATAAATAGTGTGTCACCATAATCTTTAAACAACAATATGAACAACAGATTATCACTTATTTACAACACAAAAAGAATTAAAGTAGATTTATTTAAATTTATTACTATATTTGATTCATCTAAGATTTTGCTTACAAACTGAGTTCTATTTTTAACAACTTTTATATAAAAACTCACAAAAGGGTAAAATAAACAAAAAGAATTTATGAAAAAAAGAATACTATTTTTCACTTTAACGACGTTTTTCTATTTGAACATTTCAAATGCTCAATCGACACTAAATAATAAACCTATTGATAGTAAATATCGAAGGAGTTCTTTGCATACAATTCTTATTGAATCTGATAGATTTCCATACAAAGACACCGTTTTAAAAGCATATTACAACGCACCATTTCCAGATAAATACAATGACCATACTATTGGAGAAAAATCATTCAATCCGAATCAATATTCAAGAAGTACAACAATAAAAGACAGTGAATATAAAAGTATTATTGATTCTTATTTTAAAGAAAACAAAATTGCGGCAAAATTAGTTGCCAAATGGTTTGACAGAAAAGCTGATGGAACTATGGACATGGATTTAATTGGACAACGCGGTTTATATAATGCAACAGAAATGGCAGCTAAAATTGCATCAAATTCGGCAAGAGGTTTAGCATCACTTGCTGATGCAGGCGAAGAACTGATTGGAAATACATTTGTTGTTGTGTCAAAATTAAATTTTGTGAGCAATGAATATGCAGCAGCTATAATAAGAGAGGCGGCTTATGCTGCAGCAAGCCGAATCCCATACGCGACATTAGAACAGGCCGGACGAGCTGTCGCAGATCAAATTTATGAAAAAACAAAAGAAGGATATTCTGTTTGGACAACCTCCTACCTATATAAGTTAAAATGGAATGATTCAATATCTACGATTTTTTATACCGATTTATGGATGGATGAAAATACAAAAGATTCATCAAGAAAATCGAAATTTGATAACTCAGAACTTTTCGAAATGGAATATATCGGTAGTGAAAATTCAAGTAGTTTAGTGACCTTTTCTTTAAAAGAAAAACGAAGCGAAGAAAAAATCGTTGAAATTGCGACTGTTAGAAATATTGATGCTGTTTATGCCAAGTTGCAGAAAAAATATGATGTTTTTAAAACAAAAACACCGCTTTACACCGGTTATCCGATTACAGCAAAAATTGGATTAAAAGAAGGTGTTATGGGGGGCGACAAATACGAAGTATTAGAACAAACTCTTGATGCAGATGGAAAGACCAAATATGTTAGAAAAGGAATAATTAAAGTTAATGGTAAACAAATATGGGACAATCGTTTTGTAGCAGGCGAGAATGAAGCTGTTGCGGATTCTGTAGCCAACAACACGCCCAAAAGAGACAGAACACTATTTAAAGGGAGCAAAAATTACTATGCAGGAATGTTAATTAGACAAATTAAATAATAATAACTTAAACAAATAGCTATGAAAAATCTATTAAAAACGAGTATCCTAATAATAATTTCAATGTTAGGATTATCAACAATCGTATCAGCACAAGCTCGAAAAAAGGCTGATAAAGATACCAAAATCTGGCGATACGAAATCGAAGCCGCCGGAGTTGGAACTCAAGGTTCATATTTAATAAAAGTATGGTCTTATTCCAAGAAACCCAAAGTTGCTATTGAACAAGCCAAAAAAAATGCTGTTCATGGTGTTGTATTTAAAGGATTTTCAGGAAAACCTGGTATTCCCGGACAAAGAGCCTTAGCAAGCAGTCCGAATATTGAACAAGAAAAACAAGAATTTTTCGATGAATTCTTTGCCGACAATGGAAAATATATGAAATATGTTACCGAATCCGGTGACGGATCAATTGCTGCCGAAGACAGACTCAAAGCCGGAAAAGAATATAAAATAGGAATTGTAGTTTCTGTAAATGTGGATGCTTTACGCAAAGACCTTGAAGATGCAGGTGTTATTAAAGGATTAAGTTCAGGATTTTAATATATATGGAAATGAAAAATATAATATTATCAATAATGCTTATTGCAAGCATTTTTTGCAGTTCGTCATGCTCTAATCCGCAAAGACAAATTGCTGGAAACTATACTTACGAATCAGAATGCCTTGGCGTTGAACTTGACGGCTCTCAAACTCTGGCAGTCTGGGGAAGTGGACGAAATCGTACAGATGCCATAGAACAAGCCAAAAAGAATGGCGTTCGTGATGTTCTTTTCAAAGGAATCAGAGCCGGGAAATCAGAATGTAATATAAAACCATTACTTCCTGAGGTAAACGCTCAAGCAAAATACGAAGATTACTTCAACAAATTCTTCGTCGACGGCGGTCCATACACTCATTTTATTTCGGACAAAGATGGATCGGATCTGCATTTTGAAGTTATAAAGACAAGAAAAGAAGCGGGTTCACAAGAGACATACAGGGTTATAATCCGTGTATTACGAGTTGAGCTAAAAGCAAAAATGATTGAAGACAAAATACTTCCTCAGTAATAGTAAATAACGTAATAAATTTAAGAATGATGAAAAGTAGTTTAAAAATCGTATTTATTGCCTCACTATTATTCTTTAGTATAAGCAATGCATTCTCTCAAGCAAAAAAACCAACCATTATGGTTGTTCCCAGTGACGTATGGTGTAATCAAAATGGATACATGCAAGAATTCGACAATCAAGGAACAAAAGTAAAAGTGCCTGATTATAAAAAAGCTCTTCAGGAAAATTCTGATTTGTTATTAGTAATGAGCAAAATAAATGAACTAATGACTGACAGAGGTTTCCCTTTAAAAAATTTAGAATCAGCACTAAAAACATTGCAAGACCAATCGGCTGACGATGCTTTACTGGCAAGCAAAAGTGGTGCTGCCATTGCAGAAAGCCCCATTGATAAAATCAAGAAAGTGGCAAAAGCTGATATTATTATGCAAATGACCTGGACTGTAAATCAAACCGGACCTAAAAAATCAATAACATTCAATTTACAAGGTTTAGACGCATATACCGACAAACAAATTGCAGGAGCATCAGGGACAGGAGCCCCATCATTTACCGCTGAACTCCCCGTATTATTGGAAGAAGCTGTTGTTGCTCATCTCGACAATTTTAATGCACAACTTCAAAAACATTTTGATGACCTGTTTGCAAATGGTCGCGAAATAACTTTTCGTATTAAAACTTGGGATTCGTTCGAAGGTGGACTTGAAAAAGACTGTGGAGGTAAAGAACTGAATGCCGTAATAGAAGATTGGATGACGACAAACACCGTACAAAACCGTTTTTCGACAACCGATGCAACAGAAAACATAATGAATTTTGAGCAAGTTCGTATTCCTTTATATGATGCCACAAATAAAGCAATTGATGCACGAAATTGGGCTAAAGGCTTACAAAAGATGCTTAAAGAAAAATACCAGATAGACTCTAAACTGACAATGAAAGGTCTAGGTCAGGCACAATTAATTATTGGTGAAAAATAAATTTAACTTGAGTAGTATGAAAAAAGTAAGTTTAATCGTAATTCTGAATGTACTAATGTGTATTGGATTTGTCCAAGCACAAAATCCAGAAAAAAATGACGATAAGAGTAAATTAGCTCTTGCTGTGTGGATACCCGATCAGATTGAAGGTATGCCTATTGTTGCAAAAAAGAATCTTGAAAATAAATTAACCCAAATGTTAATTGACAACGGTTTTACAAACGATGCATATAATTCACGATTCATTTTAACAGCCAATATTGCTGTAATGACAAAAGACATCACGCCAACAACACCGGCAATGCATGCCTATACATTAAATATAACTTTTTACATCGGCGATGGTGTGGAAGGTAAAAGTTTTTCAAGTTTTTCAACAACAATAAAAGGTGTTGGCGATAACGATACCAAAGCTTATATGTCGGCATTGAAAAACATAAAAACTACAGATCCCGCATATCAGTCATTTATTGACAAAGGCAAAGGCAAAATTATTGATTACTACAATACCCAGTGCGATCAAATAATAAAGGATGCAAGAGTGTTGGCTAGTACACGTCAATATGACGAAGCTATCTGGAAAATTACCGGAGTACCTTCTGTTTGTAGTAATTGCTGGGATAAATGTATGGCAACCCTAACGCCTATTTATCAACAAAAGATAGACTATGAATGTCAAATGAAAGTTGCCGAAGCTACAAACATCTGGAATGCAGGACAAAGCTGGGATGCAGCAGAACAAGCCGGAGCTATTCTTAAAACAATTGATCCAAAGGCTACTTGTTTTAACGACGCAAAATCTTTGTCTGATAGAATTGCAACAAAAATTCATGACGTAGATAAACGCGAATGGAATCTTGTTTATGAGAAAGAAGTCGGCGTAAAAAAAGACTTAATCGATGTCTATCGTGAAATTGGTGTTGCCTGGGGTAAAAACCAACCTCAAAACGTTACTTATAAAAGTCTCTGGTAAAAATTAAAGAATGTAATAGAATAACGAAAGAGGCTGCCGAACATGAAAAGACAGCCTCTTTTGTTTTTAAATATCTTTCATACTCAACTGAATTCTTTTGCGGGAGTAATCTACTTCCAATACTTTAACCGTTACCTGTTGACTCAAAGCAACAACTTCTGAAGGATTTGAAACAAATCGATTTGCAAGATGTGAAATATGCACCAAACCATCTTGTTTTACTCCAATATCGACAAAAGCTCCGAAATTTGTAATATTTGTAATAATTCCGGGCAAAACCATCCCCACACGTAGATCGTCAATGACATGAATGGTACTGTCGAATGAAAAAGCTTTTGCCTCCGAACGCGGATCTCTACCTGGTTTTGCCAGTTCCTGAACTATATCTTTCAAGGTTGGTAATCCAATTGACGGACTTACGTATTTTTCTATTTGAATTGATTTACGCAATGTTTCATTTTTTAATAAATCAGAAACTTCACATTTTAAATCGTTTGCCATTTTTTTTACAATGCCGTATGATTCCGGATGAACGGCACTATTATCCAACGGATTTCCGGCATTACGGATTCTTAAAAATCCGGCACTTTGTTCAAAGGCTTTGGGACCTAACCGGGCAACCTTTTTCAATTCGTCTCTCGATCGGAAGGCTCCATTTTTATTTCTATGTTCCACTATATTTTCGGCAAGTTGTGTACCCAAACCTGAAACATATTTCAATAAATATTTGCTCGCAGTATTAAGATCAACACCAACCTGATTAACACAACAAACAACAATTTCGTCCAATTTCTTTTGCAATTTAGACTGATCTACATCGTGTTGATATTGCCCGACTCCAATAGATTTTGGATCTATTTTCACCAATTCAGATAAAGGATCCATCAAGCGACGACCTATTGAAACCGTTCCGCGAACAGTTACATCGAAACTGCTGAATTCTTCGCGGGCAACTGCCGATGCCGAATATATTGAAGCTCCATTTTCATTGACCATGAATATTTGAATTGCTTCATCCAAGCCTATTTTCTTTATAAAATCTTCGGTTTCGCGTCCTGCGGTTCCATTTCCTATGGCTATTGCTTCCACCTTATGTTTTTTTACCAGAGTAGAAATGGTATGCGATGCCTCAAGCAAATTGCCCTGTGGCGGATGTGGATATATTGTTCCGTTATCGATCAGAGCTCCCTGTTTATCTAAGCAGACAACTTTACACCCGGTGCGAAATCCGGGATCGATTGCTAGCACTGTTTTTGAACCAAGCGGCGATGCCATCAGAAGCTGACGAAGATTTTCGGCAAACACCCTGATTGCTTCATCATCGGCTTTTTCTTTACTTTCGCCGGCAAACTCTGTTTCGATTGAAGGTTGTAATAATCGTTTATAGCTGTCTTTTACCGCAAAGGCAACCTGCTCCGAAGAGTCGTTTATTCCTTTTACAAAATAGTGTTCCAGTTTATCAATAACCTCGGTTTCTTCAGGTTCTACTTTTACTTTCAAGAATCCTTCATTTTCGCCCCGTCTGATTGCTAATAATCGATGCGAAGGACATCGCTTCAAGGGTTCCGAAAAATCAAAATAATCACGAAACTTTGAACCTTCCTCTTCCTTTCCTTTTGCTATTTTCGAATAAATAACCGCTTCTTTCAAAAAGATATTTCGACAGATATTACGAGCCGTTGCATTCTCTGAAATCCATTCGGCTATTATGTCACGAGCACCCTGCAAGGCTTCGTCAATAGTTTTAACTTCGTTGGTTATAAACTGTTTTGCCTGTATTTTAAGATCTGTTTGATTCTGTTTAATAATAATTTTTGCCAAAGGCTCTAGTCCTTTTTCGCGAGCCACCGATGCACGTGTTTTCCGTTTGGGTTTGAATGGAAGATATAAATCTTCGAGATCGTTTATCGACTCGGCTCTTAAAATTTTTTCCTTGAGATCTGGAGTCAGATTGCCTTGCTTTTCGATAGTATCGACAATCATTGCACGTCGTTCTTCGAGTTCGGTAATCTTCCCATTCAAATCTCTGATCGACGTAATGGCAACTTCATCAAGGCTGCCTGTCATTTCTTTTCGATAGCGTGAAATAAATGGCACCGTAGAACCTTCATCCAAGAGTTTCAGTACATTTCTGATTTGGGGCTCGCTGATTTGTAATTGCTTTGCTATTTTTTTTACAGTAGAATATTCTATCATGTCTGGTTCTTTTTATTCGGAATCAAATTTACATCTTTAATTTTATTATGGCTTTGGATTTCAGTTTCAACCTTTGGTAGCCAGAACGGCTTCACGTTTTGGGCATTGCATGCCACATGAAATCCTAGTTTATTATTTTAATGGTAAATGATTAACATAAATTGCTTTTTCACCAAAATCAAAAATCTTTTTTTGATAAGGAAATAACTGATAAATTGTCTCTGAGAATTTATCCCACAAAAAAATATGAGTAAAATAGTCGGATTTTAATTGACTAAAGGAATGTGAAGTTTTATTTGATGTATCAATCAAAGAAACGGCTCCTTGTCTAGTTGAATCAATATTAAAATCAATATACATATCATGTAATCCAGTCCCACCAGCATAAATCACTAACCATTTTTGAAAATAATTATTAGTCCTATATTTTTTTGATTCCTCTTCCTTTTTATCAATTGAATATTTCAAAGAACCATTATCATTTAGTACCCAGCCAGATTGCAACGATGAATCCCACCATAAATTACTTACTGGATTTGTGTTTACTAAAGAAATTGATTGTATATATTGATGTAGTGCAGGATAAAATTGTTCTGATATAATAACATGTTTTTCTCCTCCTTTATTTATTCTATTAGAATCTCTACAAGTAATAAAAGTTTATTAAAACAACCTTTGTCCTTCAAAAATCGGAATTTGTCAACATTAGAATCAAAACTTAGTATTCCATATATGTATTCATATTCAGCATCATTTTTTTTTAATTCTTTTTTTATTTTTTTTGCAAATTTTGTCCACTCACTAAATAATCTTTTTATGTTTGAACCTTTAAGCGAAGCGTCAGCATAATATTCAGTAATTTCAATCCCGATAATTTTATCTGCAATCTCAACATCAAAATCTGGACATTCTGGATGTGTTATTGAGGTCGGATTATATTGTAATCTTGTAAGAAATTCTTTAACTATTTCAAACTCCTTTTCATTTTTTTGCTTATCATTTTTAAGTAAAATTTTAGACGCTCTCATCTTCTTAAGAATTTTGCACAATATTCCATTTCGTACAAAGAGATTGGTTTGAGCCTCGAAATAAGGAATAAACAATCACTGTAATGCTTATTTATGATTCGTTAACTGTATTCAAAGGTATAGAATTAATCTTCATTGCCGATGTATTGAAGGAGCTTTTTTGCATTCCGATCGTTACACAACAGGGGTATACTTATTTTTTATTATGAGTCTATACAATAAACTGTGTGAAACTATATTTTATATAAATTTGACACAATATGAATACTCCAGTATTTGATTTTAACACTTTTGAAGCAGAAGCGTTAAAAGGTTTGCAAGAAGGCAAACCG
>Ga0302296_1000244_pt1 | contig 48304 bp, 34 predicted proteins | sample III_Fen_N3_1_FD_194546 | JGI IMG/M metagenome (GOLD analysis project Ga0302296, IMG submission 194546) | Peat permafrost microbial communities from Stordalen Mire near Abisko, Sweden - III_Fen_N3_1 | ecosystem: Environmental > Terrestrial > Soil > Wetlands > Permafrost | place: Sweden: Abisko... | reverse complement strand
ACGAAGTTGGACACTATGTTTTCACAGGCATAATAAATGTAATTACCAAATCGGGTGATTTCAGCGGTGTTTCGCTTCCTGATTATATGATAAGGATGCCTTACAGAGTGACGGAACCTGTTTTAACATTTGTTTCTCCCGACTATTCATCTGTTGAGGTCAAAGAGAACAGGGTTCCAGACTACAGAAATACTCTTTACTGGAATCCGTTGATTGCGCCTGATAAAGATGGTAAATCCGTATTGGAATTCTGGAGTTCAGATAATAAGGGTGATTATATTATTAATATTCAAGGTGTTACTCAGAGAGGAAATATTTTATCAGCTGAAAAGGTGATCAGGGTAAGATAACTTTGTAATTCTTCCCATTGTTACTTTTGTGGTTACTGGATTTATCAAAAAGCCCCTGGGGCTTTAAAGTTTTTCGCAGCGTCATCAAGTACCAGAATCCAGTCATTACCACGTCCTCCACCTGGAGGAGTAAACTTCTGTGTTCCGGTCCCCGGAAATACTGAGATCGGCTTGCTTTCACCTTTTCGCGGATCGAACCAATAAGCATTAATTGTTTTGGCTCCGATTTTATCGAGATGGATTTCAGCCGTCCATCCTGTTGGGAAGTAGACAAATGCATATCCCTCACCCCTTGTAGCAACAATATAATCTGTCTCAGGATAATAGGCCTGAACAATTAATGATTGATCTGGTACCCGTGAGAGGAATGGCCTTGATTCCAAAAGTCGGCGTGCATGGATCAGATCTGCAGCACCAGGAAGGTCGAGCACATCATACCAGTTATGCCTTGCCAGACCTATTGGTTCTCTGGAAGGTGTAAGGAACTGCCATACCGGATGACAACCATAAGTATGTCCGAATGAACCACTGAAAAGATTCCAGTAAAGAGACTGGCGAATATCCGCATCATTAAACCAACCAAGGACCTCAGGATTCCAGTTTACCGGATGATCTTCATACCTGGGTTCACCGTCGAAACAGGGCTTTACAGGTGTCAGGTTGTAATCCATAACAATAATACGTTTATAGATTGAGTAGCTCCTTTGTCCATGCCCTGTCTGGCACATATTGAAGTCCAGCCATTTGCTGTTGTGGAACCACTCTGAAGAGCTTCTTTCTCCTCCGGGATGAAATGTCATAAGGTGGTTTTTATCGACCGATTTAATCCCTTCTGCAAGTGCATCCCATATTGGTTTATTGTTGCCTCCGCCTTCCCTGTCTCCGCCGATTATCCAAATAATATTCTGAAAATCCTTGTACCGGTTACCTATCCAACGACCATATGAAAATGCATTATCCTTGTTGAAAATTACAGGTCCAATACCCCATTTTTTGTCAACTTTATCTCCCCAGGTCGGAAGAAGTCCAATAAACATGCCTTTCTCTTTTGCAGCGTTAATAACCCAGTCAACATTAGAGAAATAAGCTTCATCAGGTTTGAGAGGATCATTGTCTGCAAGCGGTTTATTGCCCTCTGCGTCTGGTGTATTCAAACCATCAAATTCAGCCAGAGCAACTGCCTGGATTACAGTAAATCCTTTTGCCCTGCGATTCTCGAGATATTTTACAGCATCCTCTTTATTTAATCTGTGGAATAGCTCCCAGCCCGTATCCCCAAGATATAAGAACGGAGTTCCGTCATCAAAAACCAGATATCGCTTATTATCGGATATTTTTAGTTTGCCATGACTAAAATCGACTGACTTACCCTGCCATGGTATTTCCTGACCGCATACGATATTCGCTGACAATAGTACAATTATGATTGAGGTGAAGAGATGTTTCATTTCTGGAATTGATTTATATTTTACTAAAATAGAGAAAAATAATTTAACTATAAGGCTAGCTAAGCCTGCCTGGTTGGAATTTGGTTTGTATTTCTCTTTACAGGCAGGTCGAATCTACCGAGCTCAAAACTAGTCGGGTGTTTCAGGTTATAAGCAGGTCGTACATACACTGCTGATAATTAGCAAATTGATTTACCAGTGGATTTGACTCACGAAGTGGCGGTCTGTTTATAGAATCGGAAAAATCAAGAGTATTGAGCCACGCATTGGAGGTCTGTTTGTTAAAAAGGTAATTATTTTGTATATTTCTATCTGGTTTAAATTTACACCACATGGCAAATACCTTTTCGATTGGATTAAAGATTATTATTAATAAAAATAGCTAGCATAAATGAGAAAATTTGTTTTGACCATTTGTATAATATGTATCAGCCTCCGTGCTTACACACAAACATATCCCTTTCAGAATGTCAGGCTTTCCGAGTCGGAAAGGATAACTAATCTCATCTCATTAATGACGCTCGATGAAAAGATAAATTGCTTATCCACCCGGCTTACCATTCCCCGTCTTGGTATTAAAGGAACAAGGACTGTGGAAGGTCTTCATGGCCTGGCTTACAGTGGGCCTGCCAACTGGGCTGTTAAAGGTGCGAAATCTTCACCTACAACAACATTTCCTCAGGCAATCGGACTGGCTGAGATGTGGGATCCTGAAATGATACAAAAAGTAGCGGATTGGGAAGCAACTGAAAGCAGATACCTTGCCCAGAATAAAAATTTCGGCATCTCAGGGCTGATAGTTTTTGCACCCAATGCAGACCTGGGCAGAGACATCAGATGGGGACGAACAGAGGAGTGTTATGGAGAAGACCCTTATCTCACGGGCAAACTTGTGACAGCTTATGTAAAAGGTCTTCAGGGAAATAACCCGGTATACTGGAAATCAGCCTCCCTTATGAAGCATTTCCTGGCAAACAGCAATGAAAACAACCGGACTTATAATAGTTCTGATTTTGATGAACGTTTATTCCGCGAATATTATTCCTATGGATTTTACAAAGGGGTTACTGAAGGTGGATCACAGGCATTTATGGCTGCTTACAATAATTACAATGGGATCCCATGCACAGTAAACCCTGTTCTTCGGAATGTAACTATGAATGATTGGGGTTTGCGGGGTATTATATCAACTGATGGAGGGGCTTTCAAACAGTTGTTAACCACACATGCATACTATCCTTCCCTACCTGTTGCTGCAGCTGGGTGTATAAAAGCCGGGATTACCATGTTTCTTGATGATTACAGGCCATCGGTTAAAGAAGCATTGGAAAAAGGATTAATATCAGAAAAAGAAATCGAAGAAGCTATCTATGGGAATTTAAGAGTGCTTCTTAAATTAGGCAGTATGGATAGCTCCCCGGATAATCCTTATTCCGCAATTGGAGTTGCTGATACGATTGCACCATGGACCAGGAAAGAAGCTGGAGATCTGGTTAAGAAAGCTACGTTAGAATCTATTGTTCTTCTAAAGAATTCTGGCAGTCTTCTTCCTTTGAAGCTCGACAAGATTAAGTCAATAGCTGTAATAGGACCTGCAGCAAATTCTGTTATATCTGACTGGTATTCAGGAACCCCACCCTATAAAATCAGTATCCTGAATGGCATAAAGAAATTAGTTGGTGATAATGTAATTGTCAGATACGCAGCCAGTAATAAAGCTGACTCAGCTGTTATTGCTGCCGGCCTGAGTGACGTGGCAATTGTTTGTATAGGTAATCATCCTTTGAGCTATGGCCTGGGCTGGGGCCAAAACCAGGTTGCCAGCGATGGTCGTGAAGATGTTGACAGGCAGGCTATCAGCATTGAACAGGAAGATCTTGCAAAACTGGTTTATGCTGCTAATCCCCAAACGATTCTAATTTTGGTATCAAGCTTTCCATATGCCATAAACTGGTCAAAAGAAAATCTTCCGGCAATTTTGCATGTGAGTCAGTCGAGTCAGGAAATGGGCAGTGCCATGGCTGATGTCATTTTTGGAAAAGTGTCTCCGGCCGGAAGGCTGGTACAGACATGGATTACATCTATTGATCAGCTTCCTCCAATTCTTGACTATAATATAAGGCATGGAAGAACATATTTGTATGATAAGCATAAACCTCTTTTTCCATTCGGTTACGGACTTACATATACTGATTTTGTATATTCAGGTTTAAAAACAGACAAGGGCTCCATTAAGGAAGGGGACATAATAAACCTGAAATTTGATCTGAAAAATTCAGGTAATTTTGATAGCGACGAAGTTACTCAACTTTATGTCAGCTTTCCTGATTCAAAGGTCGATCGTCCTGCGACCGCATTAAAAGGATTTAAACGGGTATTTGTTCCAAAAGGAGGTTCAGTACAGGTATCTATTCCCTTAAAGGCTGACGATTTATCTTTTTGGGACAGCGAAAAAGGGAAATTTGTTTTGGAAAATGGGAAAGTCAGGTTTTTTATAGGACCATCATCAGAAAGCCCAAAACTTGAGGGAGAAGTACAAATCAGGTAAATCTCTAAATCAGAGTTAAGGTAAATTCATGATAATTGTCATAAAACCCGGTAATGTTTAACTTTCAATATAACTTGTACAACGATATCAGAGTGTACGGTTATAAATGATGTCATCTCGATCAATACAAATAATCGGAATTAAATATTTACTCTGAATTATTCGATATTGCTATAATATGTTCACATATTCTATTAATTTTGCGACAAATTATATCATTTCGGGTGTTAATAGTTATAGATTGAAAAATATTAAACCGGATTTTAACAGGATTGCCATTAAGGTTGGTAGTAATGTTATAACTCAACCAGATGGTTCCCTCAATGACGGAAGAATTTTACGTCTTGTTGAGGATATTGCAATTTTGTACAAACAGGGAATTGAAGTTGTCCTTATTTCATCAGGCGCTGTAGCTGCCGGGAGGAGCGAAGTTTTACCTTCAAAAAAGACTGATATAGTGGTTTCCAAGCAGATATGGGCTGCAATCGGTCAGGTAAAACTTATGTCGAGTTATCAGTTTCTCTTCGGCAAATATGGGATACAGGCAGGTCAGCTCCTGGCTACCAAAGAGAGTTTCAGGGACCGCAGGCATTACCTTAACATGAAAAATTGTATTTCAGCAATGCTTGAAAACAGGGTTTTGCCAATAGTGAATGAGAATGATACAGTATCAATTAATGAGTTAATGTTTACAGACAATGATGAATTATCCGGACTTATCTCATCTATGATGGACTGTAAATCACTCATACTGCTTTCTAACGTTGATGGCGTGTATAACGGAATCCCAGGGCATGAAGGAACTGAGTTGATTAAAAAGATTGATGAAGATTCCGAAGACCTTGATAAATATATTTCAAAGGTAAAGTCAGGATTCGGAAGAGGCGGGATGTCAACTAAATGTTCAATAGCACGTAAAACAGCTTCTCATGGAGTTGACGTTTTTATAGCGAATGGAACGCGGGACTCTATAATAACAGATATAGTTAAACTAAAAGAGGTCCCATATACTCATTTTATTGCGAGCAGAAAAAAGGAAACCGGGGTGAAAAAATGGCTGTCTCATTCGGATACATTTGCAAAGGGGTCGGTGGTTATTAATGACGGCGCCAAAGATGCCCTTTTGGATGATAAAGCCACTAGTCTGTTGATGATCGGTATAACAAAAGTAAATGGGTATTTTAAGAGCGGGGATATTGTCAGAATACTGAATAAAGAAGGGAAAAATATTGGTCTTGGCAAATCACAATATGACTCTAAGAAAGCCGAACTTAATATTGGGAAAAAGCTCAGTAAACCGTTCATTCACTATGACTATATGGTTATTAATGAGAAAAGCAAATCTGTTTTTCAGTAATAAACAATATTTTAAAAGGTAAATAAAGATGGATTGTATACCACTGTTCAGAAAAGCCAGAAAAGCAGGCAGGGCATTGAATGTTCTGGACAGGGATTTAATAGATACTGTGCTTTCGTCAATTGCTGATTCGGCAGTTGAAAATACTCCGTTGATTCTCGGGGAAAATAGGAAGGATCTTGCAAATATGGATCAGTCAGATCCAAGGTATGACCGTTTAACCCTGACTGCCGGGAGGATTAATAATATAGCATCAGATATCAGGAATGTTGCTAAGATGGCTAACCCTGTCGGACATGTTATCACTAAAAGTTTAAGAGAGAACGGATTGGTAATATCAAAGATCACAGTCCCGTTTGGTGTAATCGGCATTATTTATGAAGCAAGACCAAATGTTACTTTTGATGTTTTTGCACTCTGTCTGAAATCGGGGAATTCGTGTATCCTGAAAGGAGGGAGTGATGCCATAAATTCGAATACTGCAATTGTACTGCTGATAAAGGAAGTTCTGAGTAAATACGGAATTGATCAGGATATCATAACCCTTCTGCCGGCAGGACGTGATGAAACCACCCAACTTTTAAATGCAAGGGAATATGTAGATCTTATAATTCCACGGGGAAGCAGGGGTCTGATTGACTATGTAAGGGAAAACGCTTCCATTCCTGTTATTGAAACAGGTGCTGGTATTTGTCATACTTACTTTGATGAGGATGGTGACAAAGTTAAAGGACGTGAAATAATATTTAATGCAAAAACGCGCAGGGTGAGTGTTTGTAATGCCCTTGACTGCCTGATTATTCACGAAAAGCGATTGACTGATCTGGATTACATCGTACAGCGATGCGCAGATTCCAGCGTAATTATTTATGCTGATGAAAAAGCATATACGGCTCTCCAAGGAAAATATCCGGATGAGCTTCTTCAAAGAGCTGATATTAAATCATTTGGGACAGAATTCCTGTCCTATAGGATGGCTGTAAAAACTGTGGAATCCTTTGAACAGGCATTGGATCATATTTCGGAGTACGGTTCAAAGCATAGTGAGGCTATAATTTCGGAGAACAAATACACTATTCAGTTGTTTTATAGTTCCGTAGACGCATCATCAGTTTATTCAAATGCTTCAACGGCATTTACTGATGGATCGGAGTTTGGACTTGGTGCTGAAATTGGTATTTCTACACAAAAATTACACGCACGGGGTCCGATGGCTCTTGAGGCTTTGACAACCTACAAATGGATTATTGAAGGCAACGGACAGATAAGAATATAAACAGTAAAAAAACCAGCATTTTATGATATTTGACCTCGGGATGATTGAATCTTACTACAAGCAGCTGGATTCAAGAATAGCAGAAATCAGAAAAAAACTTAACCACCCTTTAACCTTAAGTGAAAAAATACTATTAAGTCATATTTATCCTCAAAGTCAGGCTAAATCTTATAAAAGAGGCATTGACTATGTAGATTTTATGCCAGATCGTGTAGCTATGCAGGATGCCACAGCCCAGATGGCAATCCTTCAGTTTATGATGGCGGGAAAAAATACTACTGCAGTTCCTACTTCTGTTCATTGCGATCATCTAATACTTGCACAATCAGGAGCTGATGCTGACCTTAAAACAGCAGGTATTACAAATAAGGAGGTTTACGAGTTTCTCAGTTCTGTTTGTAATAAGTATGACATCGGTTTCTGGAAACCGGGTGCAGGGATCATACATCAGATAGTTCTTGAAAATTACGCTTTCCCCGGAGGTATGATGATTGGCACAGACTCACATACACCCAATGCCGGAGGTCTGGGAATGATCGCAATAGGAGTTGGTGGAGCAGATGCAGTTGACGTTCTTGCCGGCATGGGATGGGAACTCAAATTTCCAAAGCTTATTGGAATTAAGCTAACCGGTAAGTTGAGCGGTTGGACGTCTGCAAAAGATATTATTCTTAAGATATCCGGTTTACTTACAGTAAAAGGTGGTACAGGAAATATTATTGAGTATTTCGGTGACGGTGCTGATTCGCTTTCCTGTACAGGTAAAGCTACAATTTGCAATATGGGTGCCGAAACAGGTGCAACATGCTCTATATTCGGCTTCGATGATTCAATGAAAGATTATCTGTCAGCTACAGGAAGAAAGGATGTTGCCAGCATGGCGATCAAAAATAAAGAGCACCTGGTTGCTGACAAAGCGGTATATGACGAGCCTGCAAAATATTTTGACCAGTATCTTGAGATCAACCTTACGGAACTTGAGCCCTACATAAACGGACCATTTACGCCCGACCTTGCAACACCAATCTCACGGATGAAAGAGGAGGCTGTTAAAAATGACTGGCCCATAGATGTTGAGGCAGGACTCATCGGGTCGTGTACAAATTCTTCGTATGAAGATCTGTCAAGAGCAGCGTCAGTAGTAAAAAATGCCCTTTCACAAAATCTCAAAGCGAAATCTGAATTTAAAATAACACCGGGTTCCGAACAGATCAGGGTAATTACCGAAAGGGACGGTTTTCTTGAATTATTCAGAAAAATAGGAGGAGAGGTTTTTGCAAATGCATGTGGCCCGTGTATAGGCCAATGGGCGAGGAAAGATGCCGACAACAAAAAAGTAAATACGATTATCCATTCATTTAACAGGAACTTTGCAAAACGCAACGATGGAAACCCCAATACATATGCCTTTGTTGCGTCTCCGGAAATTGTTACAGCCATTGCTCTTTCCGGTAAACTTACCTTTAACCCGTTAACAGATACACTCACAAACAAAGCCGGTAAAAAGGTATTGCTGGCTGAACCTGAAGGTATAAACCTGCCGCCTGATGGTTTTGGAAATGTCGACTCGGGATATCAGAAGCCTGTGCACGGACAGAATGAAGAAAAAATCCTAATTGATCCTGCTTCTGACAGACTGCAATTGCTTACTCCGTTCAAAGAATGGGACGGACATGATTTGATTAATCTTCCCTTGCTTATTAAAGCAAAGGGTAAGTGCACTACAGATCATATTTCAATGGCAGGATTCTGGCTAAAATACAGAGGACATCTTCAAAATATATCGGAGAATTACATGATCGGTGCTGTCAATAATTTTAATGATCAGACTAACAGTATCTTAAATCAATTAACAGGTGAATATGGAACAGTTCCCAGTACTGCAAGAGCGTATCGTGATGCAGGAACAGGATCTGCAGTGGTTGGTGAGGAAAATTTCGGAGAAGGATCTTCACGTGAACATGCTGCAATGGAACCCAGATTCCTTGGCGTGAAAGTAGTCCTGGTAAAATCTTTTGCAAGAATACACGAGACTAATCTAAAAAAACAAGGTGTGCTGACTTTAACCTTCAGCAATAAGGATGACTATAACAAAATCCAAGAAGATGACAGGATAGATATAACCGGCTTGTCGGACTTAGCAACAGGTAGTCACCCTACCGTTACTCTGACCCATTCTGACAACACAAAAGAAAAATTCCTGGCAAACCACTCATATAATGAATCGCAGATTGATTGGTTCAAAGAGGGAAGTGCTTTAAATATTATTAGAAAATCGAACAAAAAAAATGGCTGAAAAAATAAAACTAATTGATGGGAAATTAATAGTACCCGAAAACCCGATTATACCGTTTATTGAAGGGGATGGGACAGGACCTGATATCTGGAAAGCGTCAGTCCGTGTTTTTGACGCTGCTGTCAACAAAGTTTATAATGGGAAAAAGAAAGTAGCCTGGAAAGAAGTACTGGCCGGAGAAAAAGCATTCAAACAAACAGGAAACTGGATGCCTGAAGAAACACTTACAAGTTTTAGGGAATACCTGGTTGGGATAAAAGGACCACTTACTACTCCTATCGGAGAGGGGATGCGTTCATTAAATGTAGCATTACGCCAGATCCTTGATCTCTACACATGTTACAGGCCTGTCAGATATTTCAAAGGTGTCCCGAGTCCCGTGAAACATCCGGAGAATGTAAATATGCATATTTTCAGGGAAAACACAGAAGACATATATGCAGGGATTGAATTCATGAACGGAAAGCCGGAAACCGAAAAAATTAAGAAATTTCTTATCGAAGAAATGGGGGTTAAGGCAATCAGGTTCCCGAATACATCATCAATTGGTATAAAACCTGTTTCTGTTGAAGGAACGGAACGTCTTGTGAGACAGGCTATAAAATTTGCTATCAGTAAGAAATTGCCATCTGTTACCCTTGTGCATAAAGGAAACATTATGAAGTTTACCGAGGGATCTTTCATGAAATGGGGATATGCATTGGCAGAGAGGGAATTTGGAAAGGACGTATTCACCTGGCAGCAACATAAACAAATAACTGATAAACAGGGCTTGAAAGTTGCTGATGAGATGCTTAAAGATGCAGAATCTTCTGGTAAAGTGATTATTAAAGATGTAATTGCTGATGCATTCTTGCAGCAAATACTGACAAGACCTTCCGAATATTCAGTCATAGCAACTTTGAACTTGAACGGGGATTATATTTCAGATGCCCTTGCAGCTATTGTTGGCGGTATTGGGATCGCCCCCGGAGCCAATATAAACTATGAGAGCGGTCATGCAATATTTGAGGCAACGCATGGAACAGCTCCAAAATATGCCGATCAGGATAAGGTTAATCCGGGCTCGGTTATACTGTCGGGAGCATTGATGTTTGATTATCTTGGTTGGGAGAAAGTTGCGGAAAGTATATATTCAGGTCTTGAACGCACTATACAAAGTAAAAAGGTAACTTACGATTTTCACAGGCTGATGGAGAATGCAACATTATTGAAAACCTCTGAATTTGCAGACGCTATTATATCTAATATTAAATAAATTATAATATCAATAAATCTTATTTCCTATGGTAGACAATAATTATTTTGGAAAGCTTGAGGAGTCTGTGAGAGCTTCATGTCAGATTGATAATAAATTATTTGAAGAATTTGAAGTAAAGCGTGGTTTAAGGAACCAGGATGGAACAGGAGTTTTAGTAGGGCTAACAAATATCGGCGACGTAGTTGGTTACAAAAAAGAGGATGGAAAAGTAGTAGCCATTCCGGGTAAATTATTGTACAGGGGGATAGATATTGAAGATATAACAAAAGGCTTTCAGAAAGAGGATCGTCATGGATTTGATGAAACAGTTTTCCTTTTGCTTACCGGACATTTACCAAGCAAGAAGGAATTAACTGACTTTTCGGCTTACATGGCCCAACTCAGGGCCCTTCCTGATGATTTTGTCAAAGACATGATATTATCCATGAAGGGTAAAGATGTACTTAATATCCTTGCACGATCAGTGCTTGGATTATATACACTTGATGAAAATCCTGACAGTATCGCTTTGAATAATATGATAAAGCAGTCCTTAAACATTATAGCTAAATTTCCGACTATTGTAGCATATTCTTACCAGGCGCTGAGGCATCTCTATAAAGGCAAGACTTTGTCAATCCGTCATCCTCAGGCAAATCTCAGCCCGGCTGAAAATTTTCTATATCTGATCAAGGGTGACTGCAAAGGTTTCACCAAGCTTGAGGCCGATCTTCTTGACCTAATGCTGGTATTACATGCTGAGCATGGCGGAGGTAACAATTCAACTTTTACAATGAGAGTTACCAGTTCGTCTGAGACTGACATCTACTCTTCCATAACTTCAGCTATCGGCTCATTGAAAGGGCCTCTGCATGGTGGCGCGAATGTGAGAGTGCTCGAGATGATGGAGGATATGAAAATTCACGTTAAAGACTGGACCGATGAGGAAGAGGTGAAACAACATCTGTTGAAGATCCTTAATAAAAAAGCAAACGATTTGTCAGGCAAAATCTATGGAATCGGACATGCCGTATATACTATTTCTGATCCAAGGGCGGCAATTCTTAAGGCTAAAGCCCGTGAACTTGCGATTGAAAAAGGCAGACTTGACGAATTTGAATTATATGCACTCGTTGAACGGCTTACTCCTGAAGTCTTCAGAGTGTTCAAAGGTGAAAAATCAACTAAAGTGGTATGTATAAACGTTGACTTTTATTCTGGCTTCGTTTATGCGTGCCTTGACATTTCAAAGGAACTTTATACACCTCTGTTTGCCATTGCAAGAGTATCAGGATGGTGTACGCACAGAATCGAAGAATTAACTTTTTCTGCTAAAAGAATTATAAGGCCGGCATTTAAAAATGTCTATGGCAAGCATGAGTATATTCCATTAAATGTGCGAGAATAGTAATATGAATGAATCAACCCCAAGGTACGAAGTTCTTATAGTGGGAGGTGGAGTAGTTGGTACTGCTTTACTCTATACTTTAAGCAAATACACTAATATTAGGAATATTGGACTTATTGAAAAATATTCTGATTTTGGCCTTGTTAACTCAGCTTCCTATAATAATAGCCAGACCCTTCATTTCGGCGATATAGAAACTAACTATTCAATTGATAAAGCCAGGAGTGTCAAACAAATGGCTGACATGGTTATGAAATATCTTGAGACAGATAAGAGCTATTCAGGTGATAAGAAATTGTTCAGCAAATACTCGAAGATGGTTCTGGCTGTCGGATCGGATCAGGTTCAGGAATTAAGAAAGAGATATCCTCCTTTTCACGAATTGTTTCCGCATTTGCGATTGATAGAAAGAGAGGAGATTGGTAAAATCGAACCCAGGGTGCTGGAAGGAAGAGATCCTTCGCAGGAGATTCTGGCCCTGATGACCGATGACGGTTATACAGTAGATTTCAAAAGGCTTTCTCATTCATTTGTGGATAAGGCACTAAGTAAAAATCCGAACCTTGACATTCATCTTGAAACAAAGCTGATAAAGATCACCAGAAATAATGGTTACTATACTGTTGTGACTGATAAAGGTGAATTCCAATCCAATGTTGTAGCGATAGCTGCCGGAGGTCATAGCCTGATGATAGCTAAATCATTGGGTTATGGTAAGAACCTGTCACTTCTTTCCATGGCTGGTAGTTTCTATACTGCTCCAAAAGTACTGAATGGTAAGGTTTACACTATTCAGGTGGCAAAGCTTCCTTTTGCTGCTATTCACGGTGACCCTGAGGTACATTCCGATTCTGTCACCAGGTTTGGTCCTACAGCTAAACCGATATTTCAGCTCGAAAGATATAACTGGTCGACATTTTCAGAATACTGGAAAACATTTGGTGTGGGATTTAGCCCTGTACTTAGTCTTATAAACATAATATTTGATAAGGTACTTTTTAACTACATCATTGTGAATTTCCTTTACGATCTGCCTTTAATAGGAAAACGGCTATTCATAAAGCAAATAAGGAAAATAGTACCCTCTCTGAAATTGAATGAACTTCATTATGCGAAGGGCATTGGTGGGACCAGACCTCAGATTGTGAATAACACAACCAGGAAACTGGAAATGGGTGAAGCAAAGCTGTCAGGAACTAATATCATAATTAATATTACTCCTTCACCGGGAGCTTCAACTTGTCTTGGAAATGCTTACACTGATACTTTTAAAATAATCGAGTTTCTGGGGAATAAATATACTTTCGATAAAGAGGCATTTGAGAAAGACCTTATGTGATTGTTGATATCGGTTTAGCTAAGTGCCTGCATATACAAGCAAAGCCAGACCTGCCAAATATGCCAGAAACATAAGATATATCAGGTAATTAACCGACCGGGATGCTCCTTTGAATTCTTTCCATATAAAAACTCCCCATAGTGCAGCTATTAGTGTCGCACCCTGACCTAATCCGTAGGATATGGCAAATCCTGCTTTGCCCGAGGCAAGAATACTCATAGACATTCCTATATTCCAAATCATCCCGCCCATTATACCATTAAGATGTACATCGAAGCTACCTTTTCTATAATCTTTAAATGACAGTGGTTTACCTTCAAAAGGTCTTTTCATAATCAGGTAGTTAAAGAGAAAATTGCTGACGAGGACTCCTGCTGAAAAGAAGAATATTGCTGAATAGGGAGTTAGTTTACCTGCCTCGGGCATCTCAAAACTGGTCACCATCGAACTTGCCACAAACCTGTAGAAAAGTGCCATAAGAATTCCTGCGGATATGGAAAGTGTGATTCCTTTTCCTGAAACCTTTTTTAAAGATATGCTATGCTTTTTATAAGCAGCAGCATCGAGAACAATCGCAACAACTATCAAAGCGAGGCCTGCGAACAACAGGTTCGGGTTTCCGTGAGGTGTATAAACATAATTAATTATCACTCCCAGAGCAAGAGCGATACCAACTCCCACCGGAAAGGCTACAGCCATCCCTGCAATTGACATTGCAGCAACCAGTAAAATGTTCGAGGCATTGAATATTACTCCTCCAACAATCGCATTAAGGATATTGTGGGATTCAGCCTGTTTAATGTCCTGGATAAATGCCCGTCCATGTTCTCCGGTACTTCCCATGGTAAATCCAAGTAACAGCGAAAACAGAACGATTCCGATGACATAATCCCAGTAAAACAATTCAAATCGCCACGATTTGCCGGTCAGTTTCTGGGTATTTCCCCATGACCCCCAGCAGATCATTGTTATGACGCAAAGAATAACTGCGAGTGTGTAGCTTTGTGGTATAAACATGGTAAGAAAAAGTTTAGAGTTTAAAATTTAAAGTTATTCAAATGAGAATCTAAATGATTCATTTTTCTTTGGAGCGGTAGTAAAAACAGTTGCAGATGTGATGTAGACTCGTGTACCTGCTGATTCAGGTCTTTTTTCGCCTTTTACAACCAGCCTTACATTGTGATCACCGGGTTGGAGATTAAGCACATGCCAGATACTGACAGTGTGTTGCTGATTAGCAAAATCATAATATGTATCTATACTGCGATGGAGTTTGCCATCAACGTATAAATCAGCCTTACCTCCGTCTTTATACCAGTTGCCTTCAAGTGAAATTCCTGTTCCCTTGAAATCAATTTCAAGTTCATCTCCGGTATTCTCAGCATACATCGACTGTTTAATTGCTTTTTTGTCGGTCTCCCCGAGTATTTCAAAAGGTTTCCAGTTTCCTTTAAATTTCCATCCGGCGGAGCTGAAAACAGAAACAGTTTTATCGAAAACCACATCAGGAAAAGACACTTCAAGAGGATGGTTTACAGGCAACTGGGTTTTGACAAGAATACTCTTTCCATCTGCTTTTCCCCCTTCCTTTATAATCAGATCTTGTGCATATTTATAAGTATTTCTTACAGCTGAATTATATGAATAAGTTGTATTTATAAAAATTGAATCAGCCATTACCTCCACACCCTTCTGCATCTCCTCAGGTAAACCGCTGAAACCTTTCAGCACACCGAGAACTGCCATTGCATTTGACGGATTGCAGTCAGAATCCTGACCGCATCGGGTTGTTATTTCAAGAGTTTTAACAGGATCTCCTTCTCCATAAAGAAGTCCGATCACAATATATGCTCCATTCAGCTTGGCATCAATGTTAAATGTCGAACCGGCGCCGCAAATGTCAACATCTCCCCATTTGGCTTCGAGTTCTTTCCACGCCAGATGCCAGTCTGCGGGATATTGGCTGTGTAATTTTACAACATCCCTTATGATTTTTGAATAGTCACTTTGTTCTGGAATTGAGGCCAGTGCTTTATCAATGATTTTTAGCATATCAGATTCAAAAAATGCTTCAGAGTAAAGGGCACCTACAAATATACCTCCGTAAACTCCGTCGCCATAGTTCATAATATGCCCTATCTTATCAGCCATTTCAGCTGCGGTTTTCGGCATACCCGGACACATGAAGCCTAGGTAGTCAGCCTCGATTTGAAAATCAATATCATCGGCATGCATATTAAATTCAGGGCTTCCTGATAGCGGAACAAAGATGCTGTCAAAATAATTTTTCCTTGCCTGCATATTGGCATGCCAGAGCGGATACCCGGCTTTTGCAAACATCTCCTGAAATTTTTTTGCGGGTGCGTCTATACCATATTTGTCCATTGACATAAGGAAGGTAAGCTGAACATAAATATCGTCCTGCCACATACTACCCCTTATATCGGATGGTTTCCATTTTATTGAATCACTGAAGATTTTACTCTGCGCTCTGAATTCAGTAGGGGCGCCATAGGTTACACCAATCATTTTTCCCGCCCAACCACCTGCAATTTTATCTTTCAGTACTTCAGACGTTATAGTCCTGAAGCCATCCGTTGATTGTTTGCAGGAAGCAACTCCTACCAGAATTAGAGTTGCCAACAGGTATATCAGTGGATTTTTCATTTTAATATTTTTAAATTTCTCTATTAATTTAATCAGCGAAGATCAGCGAGACCTGCAGGAAAATAAATTCCCATAGATTTCGCAGATTAACTCAGCAAGTCTTATTTCAGTTTTGGTTGATGCATCATTCTGGCTTCTATAAAATCGCTGATCTGAGGCACCGGCATTTTTTGTTTTACGTAAAGTTGTTTACCATCCGGATTATCTTCCCAGGTGTTGTTACCATTAGTATCAATAATGATTCTTCCTCTCACAGTATCAAAGAAACCTTCGGTTCCGTATACTCCAATCAGAACTGCAGTTTCGTCCCAGCTCATTCTGCCATTAATGTCCTCTGCGGCAAGTGGTATGCTTATTCTGAAGACATCTTTCACCGGACTGTTTTTAATATTGGAATTAATAAGTTTGATACCGGTATGTATCTGAGCACCAATCTCGAATCCTGTAAATATAATCTCTCCGGGCCAGTTCTCATAAACATATTTCGATCCTGTTGAATCCATGACAACATTGAATTCCCTGCCTTGTGGGAACCTCCCGGCCATTGAAACAAGTTTTTTTACTTTTTTTATTATCAATTCTTTCCCTGAAAGTGACGATATATTATCAGGATTTGATTTCAGCAGATTATTAAGATTGGTTAAAAATCCAACGGTTACGATGGTTACACTATTATCTGGTTGATTGTTAAGAATTTTCCTGTAGACCTCAACGGCATCTTTAACTTCAGTAGTTGATTTTATTGAATGAGGGTATTTTTCACATATCGAATCGGCCCAGTGCTGAGACGAACCAAGACTAACTCCGGTTGATTTTGGAGCACCAATGGGTAAATCACCTCTGTTAAAATATGTGTTTATAACATTTATTGATGGCGCAACCAGGGCATGCTTATTGGATGCAATAGTTGCAAGTAACTCTGCTTTTCCACTATCTGCCATGGCATGGAGAAAAGCAAGCGCTCCAACGTCGTCGTAATCAGGCCCCATATCAGTGTCGAATATGATTTTAACGGGTTTGTTTTCCTTTTTACCCGATAGATTAGAACAACCATAGAGGATTATTAAGCAGAGCAATATTAGGGAAATGGACTTTTTCATAGTTTGGTTTATTGTTGTTTTTCAAGATCTTTTTTGTACCATTAAGGGCATAGGGGCCAATTATGAAAGTATTTCATGTCTGAACGGAGCAGAAGCCTGAGCCCCCATTCGCGTAACTGAGATAGAGGCAGCCTTGTTTGCAAAAAGGATGGCATCTTTGAGCTCCATGCCTTCTGATATACCAACTGCCAGGGCACCGTTAAATACATCACCGGCTGCAGTTGTATCTACCGGTTCAACCTTTATTCCCGGAATGAGTCCTGAGAAATTTTCAGACTTAACATAAGCCCCATTCTCCCCCAATGTTATTATTACATTTTTAACGCCTGCAGCCATTAGTATTTCTGCTGCCTTGTCTGCAGATGGAAGATCTGTTATTTTAACACTTGTAAGGATTTCCGCTTCTGTTTCATTTGGAGTAATGAGCCAAAGGTGTCTTAGCAGGTTGCCAGGTAACTGGCAGGCAGGGGCCGGATTCAGGATAACCCTAATGTTATGTAAGGATGCATTTACAGCTGAATACTCAACAGTATTTATGGGTATTTCAAGCTGAAGGAGGAGTATCTCATACTTCCCTGATTCAAATACTGAGAGAGGAATATCTTCGTTCAAAAGGTTCCCATTTGATCCGGGTGCAACAACTATACTGTTTTCACCTGCTGAATCTACATTAATAAGAGCAACCCCTGATGGTAGAACAGGATCTTTAACGATATATTTGGTTTCGATATTTTCACGCATTAGCAGCCCAATTGTCTGATTGCCAAATAAGTCATTTCCTCTTTTCGTTATAAAAGTAACTTTGCCTCCCAGCCTTGATGCAGCAACAGCCTGATTGGCACCTTTCCCACCGGGATTCATTAGAAATGTTCCACCAAGAATTGTTTCTCCGGGTAAAGGTAGCCTTGTGGTTTTAATCACCATATCTGTATTTGAACTCCCGATTACAATTATTCTGCCCATTAATATAATTATTGAATTACAATTTCAAATTTCTTCGACCCCCTATCCCGATAGCTATCGCGACTACCAAATGGGGGATATCTTTATTTGTTAGCTCATCAATTGTGGGGTTGTGGGTTTTTTATAACTCATTGAAACACCCTTACATAATCAACAAACATTCTCTCCGGGAAAACGGTGGTATTATCTGGTGATCCGGGCCAATTACCTCCCACAGCCACATTAAAGATAAAAAACTGATTTGCATTGAACGGGTAAGGCGATGAACCCAGATCAGATATCGAAAGGTCAAAATATTTCTGATCGTCAACAAAGAGTTGAATAAAATTCTGACCCCAGATCATACTGAAAACATGAAACTCTTTTGAATAGTCGCCCGACAACAATTGATAATTGGCGCCCTTGGAATCGTGTGCACCTCCTGTTTTAGCCCAATGAAGTGTTCCATAGACTGTCGAAGGTTTTATTCCAATCAGTTCCATGATGTCAATTTCTCCACAGGCAGGCCAACCGGCTGATGAAATGTTAGTTCCCAGCATCCACAACGCCGGCCAAATACCGACACCAACCGGTAGTTTCGCTCTTATATCTACTCTCCCGAATTTAAAATACTTTTTATCCTGGGTTGTCAGTCTGGCTGAGGTGAAATTAAAGTTGCCAACTGATTCCCTTCTTGCTTCAATAATTAAGTTACCATTAGAGACCAGGGTGTTATTTTGATTATTTGTATAATATTCCAGTTCATTATTTCCCCATCCCCCGCTTCCGTTTCCGGTTTCCTGATTCCAGTTATTCAGATTTAAGCTGTTACCTGAAAATTCATCACTCCAAACAAGGGAATAACCAGGGTAAGTCAGAGGAGTATTATACCCTGCATTATCAGTTGTCAGACGAGTCCCATTCTCAGTAATTATCGTACCTGTTGCTGAAGATGTGGAAAGAGAGCAGAACTTCGGATTGCTTAATAAAAGTGTAAACTGCAGGTTAGGCTGTCGAATATCAAGAGTATCTCCGGGGATTATGACATTAATAGTTCCCTCCGTTTGATTTGCCGGAATTGTTAATGTTCCCTCTGCCGCTAAAAAGTCACCCGGAGATTTTGCTGAGCCTTCTGTCATCGAGTAATCTACAGATAGTTCTCTTGTGGCAGGACTACTCAGTAACACATGAAATTTCATCAATGATTCAGTAGGATTTCTAACCTGAGAAACATTCTGAATGTTAAGTGCCGGACCATTGTCGCTACCTTTTGTACATGAAAAAAGAAAAAGAAAACATAATGTAAAAAAACGAATCAAAAACGTTCCGGATATAATTTTATTATTCATGAAATGAGCATTTTTAGAGTTAGAACTTTTCGCGAACATTCTGAATCTAAGATAGAAGTTTCTTTTTAAAATCGTTGAGTGCACAAGCGATTTCAGGTCAATTAAGTATATTTAAATTTTAAAGGCACATCAATATCAGTCAATCAGTATGAATACTAAAATACGCAACATCCTGTTATTAGCCTCTGCATTGTTCCTGTTATTCACCGGCTTATCCTATCTATCCGGGTTCAGGAATATTACCGGTCTATTGTTTGTTTCCTGTCTGATATCGCTGGCTGTCGCCATGAGAGGTTTTGAAAAGCTTAAAGGATTTTCTTATACTCTTTGGATTTTTACTGCTGTTACTGCATCTTTGTTTTATCCGCAATATTTTCTGTCGATAGGTACATTTCAGCTTAAGAGACTGATAGTGCCTCTTTTACAGATCATCATGTTTGGCATGGGATCACAAATGAGTTTTAAAGATTTCAGCGGAGTAATTAAAATGCCGAAAGGAGTGTTTGTGGGTGTCTTTTCGCATTACATGATTATGCCTCTGGTTGGTTTTTGTATAGCCGGGATATTTAAGTTTCCGCCCGAAATCTCAGCAGGAATAATTTTAATTGGTTGTGTCCCCAGTGGTCTTGCATCAAATGTAATGTCATTTTTAGCCAAAGCCAATCTGGCTTTAGCTGTAACGGTCGGAGCTATTTCCACTCTCTTATCGCCACTTGTAACACCGTTACTTATGAAGTGGCTTGGAGGTCAGTATATTGAAGTTAAATTCTGGAGCATGATGCTTGATATCCTTAATATGATTATTCTCCCGATTATTGCCGGATTTATTTTTAATCTCTTCCTTAAAAGGAATGAATCAAGATGGGCAATGTTGATTCAGCTGCTGGGTTACATGCTTATGATCATGATTACCAGTCTTGTGTATGTTAAATCAAAGGATGCTGACGCAACGCAGTTTGCAGTTCAATTCATCAAGTCTATGTGCTGGTTCTTTTTCCTTCCAATGCTTGGCGCATTATTACTTGCCAATTTTGTATCGCATGATATAAAATACCTCGAAAAAATACTTTCTCTGATTTCAATGGTTGGAATAGCTGTGATTGTGACAATTATAACAGCTTCGGGACGGGATAGCCTGCTAGAAGTAGGGCTACTGCTTATGCTAACAAGCCTTTTGCATAATATTACCGGATACACACTTGGTTACTGGTTATCATGGCTGGCAGGGATGCCGGAAAAAGATCGAAGAACAATTGCATTTGAAGTAGGCATGCAAAACGGAGGTTTGGCTTCAGGTCTCGCCCTGCAAATGGGTAAAATCGCAACTGTAGGACTGGCCCCGGCTATATTCGGGCCTCTGATGAATGTTACAGGTTCCGTTCTGGCTAATTTCTGGAGGGGAAAACCTGTCGAAGAGGAATCAGATAGTTTATCTTAATTAATTAGAGCTGCCAGAGCTGCTCCAATCAGACTCGACATCTTCACCTCAGTAAACTCATAGTATCTTAGCTTATCATCTTTGAGATATTCCTTAAGGTAATTTTCAAATAAAGGTTTCAGGTTATGAAGCTTATAAAAGGTAGTTCCTTCAATAGTTATCAGTATCGGCCGGGCTGACGATTTGCCTTTATTGGTTTTAAGTATCACCGCAGCTATATTTGCTGCAACCAGTTTAGCTGCACGGTCAATAAGGCATTCAATTATTTCGGTGCAGGTTTCTTCATCTGTATTATTAATAATACAAGAAGCTAATGGTCCACGGCCTGATGAACTATTTAATACATACGTGTTCATATCTTCCGACGACAGTTCAGCTAACTCTATGAGGCATGTTGCAGTTTCTTTTCTGAACACTTCTTCCCTGGCTGCTGTTTTTAGAGTCGACAGGCATAACCCTCCTATATATCCTCCGGACAACATTTTTTCAAATTTGTAATCTCCGGGATTTATGGTAGTCATATCAAATTCCATGTCGAGGTCAGTTTGTTGTATTTTCCTGAAATTGCCCGATTCAATATTAATAATCTGGCTTTTTGAAGGATCAAGATTTTTAACTTTCCTGATATTAATGTTGTTCTCGATATAACATGTATTAGTTCCTGTTCCAAGGATAAAACCTATAAAGGAGTCATACTCATGTCCGAATGAAGCGGATTTACCTGCCAATAAAGTTGCTACTGTGTCATTTAGTAAAACAATCTGTTTTTCTTTCATTCCAAGAGTCTCCAGCAGGTTTTTACCGATAAGGGTACCGACTACATCAGGTGCCTGAACTTCTTTGCAAAATTGAAGGAGCCTGCCATCTTTATCAGGTAATATTTCAGTTGGATATGAGAAACAGAATCCAATCCTGTCAGCAAGCTCAGCATTTGATTTTACATAGTCAGCTATAATATTAAAGAATTCATCTTTTGAAATTTCACCTTCAAGACCAGGCATCTTCGAATTTACAAGGTTTTTAATTTCAAGCTTCCCTTGAGTATTGAACTCAACGAGTGCTGACCTGAAATTTGTTCCACCTGCATCAACTGCTACAACAGGAACTCCGGTAAGAAATTTATTATCAGCTTCGATATAAGTCGGAATCATTCGGAGTGTACTCTCTTTACCTTCCAGTCCATTAATCATCTCTGCCGTAAAAACATCAATTAAGTGCTGAATATTTATATCAGCGGCTCTCATCCCGTGTTCTTTAAGGAATTTATCACCTGATCCTGATGCACTCATATAATGATTATTTCTTATTTATTTAAGCTCTATTACCACAATTAAAACCAAAGATAAGTAATAGCGAATAGCATTTAAGTTTATTTCATAATATTGTATCAGTCAATTACAAAATATGATTACTTTACATAAAGTCAAAGTTGTATAAGGTAATTAGTTATTAATAAAATATAAAGAAATGACATTAGTAAAGGAACTCGCCAAAATGATTGATCATTCAATATTACAGCCTACGCATACCGATAACGATCTGTTGAAACATTGCGGGATTGCAAAAAAATATGATGTGGCATCTGTTTGTGTCAAACCCTATGCCGTTAAAATGGCTGTAAATACACTGAAGGGTACCTCGGTTGCTGTTGGTTGCGTAATTGGTTTCCCTCACGGAAACAGTTCTACCAGGGTAAAAGTGTTCGAAGCAGAACAAGCTTGCCTGGAAGGAGCCATCGAAGTCGATATGGTGATTAATATTGGAAAAGCGCTTGGCGGAGATTGGGACTATGTCGAAAATGAGATAAAAGCCGTTACTGATACCTGCCACAGGAATAACGCAATTGTCAAGGTAATTTTTGAAACTGATTATGTGACACGAACTGAAGATAAGATAAGACTTTGTGAGATATGCACCCGTGCCGGAGCTGATTTTGTTAAAACATCTACCGGGTACGGTTTTGTGAAACAACCGAATGGTGATTTCAATTATAAGGGTGCCACTCTTGAAGATATTAAGTTAATGAGGAAGCATTCAGGTCCGAAGGTTCAGGTTAAGTGTGCAGGAGGGGTAAGAACCCTTGATGATCTGTTAAAGATGAAAGAGGCAGGTGCTACCCGTTCGGGGGCAACTGCAACAGAGACAATCCTGAATGATGCAATGAATCGATTTGGAGATAAATAGCGCAGAATATGAAAAGAAATATCAAAAGTACATTTATTCTCCTGATTCTATCGTTTTCAGCTTTTATCCTTCATGGACAGGAGATAATTCTTAAGCAAACAAACAAATCGGGCATCTATGCCAAGGGTGAGAAAATAAATGTAAAAGTTTATGCCGGAAACCAGATTGGCGATACCTTACGAATAAATGTTTATAAAAATAATAAACAATCACTGGGACAAACAGTTTTGCTTCCCGGGTGTGATACTCTCTCAGCTTTTGAAGGTTCATTTGATGATCCTTGTTCAATAATTGTAGTGGCTAATACAAAAATCCGTTCAGTCAGCCTTGGGATGTTAGTTGACCCTGAGAAACTGGTTCCGGGTGCAAAATGCCCGCCGGATTTTAACGCCTATTGGGATAATATAAAAGAAACTTTGAATAAGCTTCCTGTTAATATACATAAGACTGCCGTTGAAGGTCCTGATGTTGAGAAAGGTTATTTATGCGAAAATTTAGAGATTAATTGTCCCGGACCCAAACCGGTACGCGGATATTTTGCCAGGCCTGAAAATGCTGCTGCGAAATCCCTCCCGATTGTGTTGCTGGTTCATGCTGCAGGTGTCAAAGGTTCATGGTGCAGATCGGAACCAGAAAATGCAATGAAGTATGCCAGGAAAGGAGCTTTGTGTTTTGACCTCAATGCACATGGAATGCTGAATGGTCAGCCTGAGAGTTATTATTCCGATCTTGAATCAGGGGAGCTTAAAACGTATTGGCTCCAGGGTATAACAAACCGCGAAGAAGTATATTTCAGAGGGATGTATTTAAGACTTTTGAGAACTATAGATTTCTTAACCAGTATGCCTGAATGGGATGGCAAACGTATTCTGGTTATAGGGGAGAGCCAGGGAGGAGGACAGGCCCTTATTGCAGCCGGACTCGAGCCTCGAGTCAGTGCTGTTGTGGCAATTGTCCCTGCTATGTGTGACTGGTTTGGTCCGCTGGCAGGTCGAATGGGTGGCTGGCCGCAGCCTTACGAATCAGACGCTTCGAAAGAAGATATGCAGAAAGCACTTCCGTATTTTGATGCTGCAAACATCCTCAAGAATTCAAAGGCTATCATTTATACCGAGATTGGGTTAATTGATATGGTTTGTCCCTCAACATCTGTTTATGCTGCTATCAACCAGGCTCCCGGACAGAAAATAATCTATACTGTCCCATACCGGCCTCATCACCAACCAGAGGGAGATCTGGCTAAAATCTGGGAGGAGACTGTATATAAACCCAGGGAATTGTTTATTCAGAATTATTTAAAGTAGTATTTTTTTTCCTAGCTCCACAGCCTGTCGTGTGAACGTTTTTCGTTCCATTCAGGCGTAGGTTCAAAGTATCCGTTTGCATTTGGACTCAGGTGTTTTTTGACTTCGTCATCATTCAATTCGATACCTAATCCTGGTGCTGAAAGAGGCACATTTGCAAACCCTTTGGTAATCAGTTGTCTTCCATCGGTTGTTTTCACAAGTCCTTCCCACCATGGCACATCAACACTGTGGTGTTCGCAAACCAGGAAGTTTTGAGTTGCTGCAGCACAATGTATATCAGCCATGAATGATACAGGTGTTCCAGCCTGATGAATAGCCATGGCAACACCAAGTTCTTCAGCGTAGTCCCCAATTCTCTTGGTTTCCAGTATGCCTCCCGAAGTCGCCAGATCAGGATGTACAATATCAACTGCGTGTATATCTATCAACGGCTTAAAGTTCTTAAGCAAGTAAATATCTTCTCCTGTAAGCAGGGGTGTTTCCAATGCATCAGACAAAGTCTTCCACTGGTCGGTCAATTCCCATGAAATGATATCCTCCATCCAGGCAAGCCTGTATTTTTCAAGAGCCTTGCCAAGTCGTATACCATTGTTAAGATCAAAGTGTCCGTAATGATCTGTGGAGATTGGAATTTCATAACCCACAATATTTCTTATATTTTCTGCGATTTTACATAATTCCTCAAGTCCCTTATCGGTAATTTGTATCTGGGTGAAAGGATGTTTGGTATTTTCGTATGACATGTAATTCCCCTGCCATTGCTTAAGGTCTCCATTATCCATCCAGAATTTCTGATTTACCAGCGTACCCGGTATTTTAACTAATTCTCCAATTGATAAATCCATCTTAAGCCAGGTATATCCCTGTTCCTCAATACGATACCTTATTAGTTTTATTTGTTCTTCAGGTGATTTAGCCTCAGGAGTATCAGCATAGAGCCTGATTTTATCACGATACTTTCCTCCAAGCAGCTGCCAGACAGGTACCCCGTAAGCCTTACCGCACAGATCCCAAAGAGCCATTTCCACGGCGCATACGCCACCCGCCTGCCGGCTTTGTCCTCCAAACTGCCTGATGATTTTAAAAATCATTTCCACATTGCAGGGATTCAATCCAAGAATACGGCTTTTTAAGAAAAGTGCATATCTGGGATCGGCTCCGTCTCTTACTTCTCCCAGACCATAAATTCCCTGGTTGGTATCAATGCGAATAATTGCAGTGCCACCCATTGCTCCTGTCAAAACATAGCGCATGTCAGTGATCTTTAATTCAGAGGGATTTGAAGTTCTCAGAACGTTTGATGTTACCTGAGCTATTGTATCTTCGAGCGATATATTCATCATTCCAGCCAAAGCAATTCCGCCCAGGCCGGCTTTCTTCAGAAAATTACGCCGGTCATTTGATGTCGACTTATCAGAGATTTCAACCTTGATAGATTCCATTTCTGACTTCTCATCAATTCTGGTTTTTTCTGCTATCTGTTTTAGGATACTTTTCATAGCTCTAGTAATTTCTATCTTTCATGTATTTATCCAGTTCCTCTTTTGACATTGGAAGTTTACCTGGGTAATTGTTGAGCCAGTTTAGAAAATCTTTCTTTATATCCTCCGTCCATTCGCTATCTATCTGCCCGGCAAGGTATTTTTTCTCTCGTAAACGCAGATGTCCGAATTCGTCACGAAGGGCTGTAACCTCGGAAGTAAGTACCAGGTCTTCAACAAGGTATGCGGGAATGAAAATCACACCATATTTCTTTGCCAGAACAACATCTCCGGGTAGAACAGTTGCACGTCCGATTCGAATCGGGGCATTAATTGAGGTAAGCATCATCTGCTGAATATATGAAGGATCGACTCCTTTTATCCAGCCGTTAAATCCCTTAATCTCGGAAAGTCCTTCCTGGTCCCTGACAGATCCAAAAAAGATGACGCCCCTCTGTGATTTTGCGTAAATTGAATTACCAAGGTTATCACCGATTAAAGTTCCATCTGCTATCTTTCCATAGGCATCTGCAACATAAACATCTCCGTTTACAAGAATATCAATAGGCCAGGAATTAGTGCCTCCCTTTTGTGACCTGTTTTCTTCTTTACCCTGCTCCTTTACCATTTTTTCAAGATCAGGCCTTAGAGGCATATACTGTGCCGTCACTACACGACCAGTCATAGTCTGGTCAGGATTAATAATAGTCCAGTCGCCTTCGAACTGATTTTGATAGCCTTTATTTCTGAGCACACCCCATGCTTCTTCAATGGATATTTTTTTAAGCCTTTCAAGTACGGCATCTGAAACTTTCGGTCTTCCGTCATCAAAACGCTCTCCTTTCCATTCGGATGTTAATGCTTTAATGTATTCCGGTGAGGAACCAACCTTCTGTCCATACATGAAATAAGTTCCTAAAATAATAAGTGCTGTTAAAATTATTTTTTTGTTCATTTTGCTGGTATAGTTTGTTATAAGGTATTTTTCTGTGTGTTGGTAATAATAGCGAAGGTAATTAGCGGAAGATGATGTTTCTGGTAAATGAATTGATCCTGAAATCACCATCTGAAACACCTGTTAGAATTTTACCCCCAGCTGTGCAATGTTCAAAGGTTATATCCTCAACTAAATTAGTGTTTGAAAACCCATTGATAATGAATGGTTTGCCAGGATTTTCCCAGTGGATGTTTTTAAGATAAACTCCTTTAATATGCCCGGGAGGATCTGTTCCATATAATGTTCCGTCTGTCAGAATAAATTCCAGGTTCTTGAATTCTACCTGTTCCTCCACTCTGATATCTTCAAAATGAATGTTCTTTACCCATGCCGGCCCGTCACAAACAATGCTGAAGCCTGAATGACCATTGGTTCTTCCGCCGCCACGGGCATAAAGAATATCGCAGTTTTTTACGAAAATGTTCTGAACAGGGCCTCCGTTAAGTTCGAAACCTAAGGTTACTCCATCGCTGCATGCCCATCCGACCATAACACAATTGCTTATAAAAACTGAATCTACATTGTGATTATAATCTCCCGATTTAATGGCAACACAATCATCACGGCATCTCATAAAGCAATCATCTATCACGAAATTAGTGCACCCGACAACATCAATCCCGTCTACAGAGTAAATGGCTTCATAGCTGAATATTTTGACATTTTTGTAACTGCTGTTCCGGCAATCAGTAAGTGTATTCGTCCAACCGTCGGTATTACGGATAAAAATACCAGTGACGTGCAGATCAGATGTGCCTGATATTTCAATGTTGCCCTGGAGGATTCCCTGCCCTGCAATTCTGACATTCTGAAGATTATTTCCTCTTATGTTGGCATTCACAATGGCCCCGCCGGAAATATATAAAGTCTGGTTGCTTTTCAGATCGATCTGTCCTGGGTTATAATTTCCGGGACTATAAAAGACAACATCAGGATCCCCTTTTTTAGGGGGATTCTCTTCAATAGGGTTTGCAAAAATGGCCAGATGTGGCAATCCATTTATTTCAAGATAAAGTTTTTGCGGACCAGGTATTGTAAGCGTAATCTTGTTACCATTTGCTTTTGCGGTTATATGCCGGCTTTTTGGACGGATTAAATATGAATTGATATTTGCAGCTGCAGTAATTGTAAGTGTCACCTCTCCGGAACATGAGAAATTGGCGACATTGAGGTCTTCCATTTCTCTGCCGCTGTAAAGACTGTAATTAAATGATATCATTTTACTGCCAATCCGTTCGATCCATACAGGTATATTATTCGCCGTTAGTGAAAAGTCGGGGCTGGTTCTGAGTCCGGGTGGCGCCGGATATACAATAAGAGATGATGAACCCTTGCAGTTATTACAAAGAAATATCCCTGTAAGAATCAAAAAACTAAAATAAAATATTACCCTCAGTTTCATATTATTCACTTTTAGATCAAAAGTCAATCATTGCTTTCATTACACCGTCGTTATAACCTGCTACCATGTCGAATGCCATTTTAGTTTGCTTAAAGGGGTATCTGTGTGTAATCATATTATTAATTGAAATTAATCCGCTACTCATCATTTCCAGGGTATCTTCAACACAATCCACCTGACGTCTGATGAATTGCAGGGATATTTCTTTACGTCGTGTAGTTTCTACATTCATTGACCAGTTTTCAAATTCAGGAATCCCTACTACTATTAATTTACCTCCGGGTTTCAGAAGTTCAATTGCCTGATTAAAAGCTTCCTGCTTTCCGCAGCATTCAAATGCGACATCTAGTCCCAATTTTTCTTTCTTTAAGATTTTTTCCACAATATTTTCCGTGCCGGGGTTGCCTATGATAACCGCACCTTCTTTCTGAGCAATTGAAAGGCGTTCATTAATAAGGTCAGTCGCATAGATATTATTGATGCCCTTTGCTTTTAATGCAAGCATAACGCTCATCCCGATTGGGCCAAATCCAAAAATTCCGGCTTTAAACTGCTGCCCTGATTCTGATTTTTTTGCAGCATATACTCCAATCGCCATAGGTTCTGATATAGCGCCGTGATCGGAAGTCAATTTACCTCTTAACGGAAAACAACTTTTTTCCGGCATAACGATGTACTCCATAAGACAACCCTCTGCCTGGCCCGGACATCCCAGGAAACGAAGTTTACGGCATGTATGATGTCTTCCCTGAAGGCACTGATCACATTCCCAACATGGCATTGCTGGTTCAATTGCTAAAATGTCTCCCTTTTTCACATTTTTAACCGCCTTCCCGACTTCGACCACAATACCGGCTCCCTCGTGTCCAACTGTAAACGGATATACCACTTTTTGGGACCCAATACGGCCCTGGGTATAATAATGAATATCGGAACCGCAAATCCCAAGCACCGACATTTTTATTTTGACATCGTTAGAATTTACCAGCATAGGTTCAGGAATCTCCATCATTTCCATCTGTCTTATTCCTGTCAGCATCATTGCTTTCATATCTCTTTACTTTATAAGCAAATATATAAATTATAAGTTGGTTCTCTTAGAAAATGGATTACAGTATTGATGTCTGGCGATCCAGCGGTCGTACGGTCGTGCGGTCGTGCAGTCATGCGTTCATGCAGGCTTTCAGTCTCTAAGTCTTATCATCTCTTAGTCGCTCATTTATTCTTACAGCTCTCTTGCCTTTGCACCTTTGCACCGTTGAGCCCTCGTGCCTATGTGCCGTAACCCCATTACATCTTCGCTAAAGTTACAGTGTACGTAGTGCGCCTTTAAAGCCATTGCACCTTCAAAAATTATTTGTAAATTCACAACGGAACTTACTACAAATCTATGATCATATGAGAAAATTATACGGAATCGGAGAAACTGTTTTTGACATTATTTTTAAAAACGGACAACCTCAGGCTGCAAAAGCAGGAGGAGCTATGCTTAATAGTACGCTTTCATTGGGAAGAATGGAATTACCTGTCTATTTTATAAGTGAATATGCAAGTGATAATGTAGGTAATATTATTGATGGTTTTCTCATTGAAAATGGAGTGGGAACAGACTTTATTGACCATTTTAAAGAAGGTAAAACCAAGCTTGCACTGGCTTTTCTGAATGAAAGAAACGATGCCAGTTATACATTTTACCAGGATTATCCCGAGAAGCGACTGAATGTTGAATTTCCTGTACTCAGCAAGGATGATATTATTCTTTGCGGATCAATTTATGCGATAACAAGTGAGATCAGGAAGAAGTTTATGACTTTGATAACCAGCTCTAAAGAAAATGGAGCGATTGTAATTTATGATCCGAATTTCAGGCCTACACATTCATCTGATCTCGATACGTTAAAGCCAATGATAATCGAGAACATGCAAAGAGCAAAGCTGATCAGGGGATCGGATGAGGATTTCAAATCAATATTTGGTGCAAACACTCCCGATGAAGCATGGGGCTTTGTTAAAAAATACTGCAATTGCATGGTATATACTGCAAACTCTGCCGGTGTATATGTCAGAACAACAAGTTATTCAGGCAAGTTTAATACAAAATCAATAAAGCCAGTAAGCACAATTGGTGCCGGAGATAATTTCAATGCCGGGATGATGGCTGCTATTTATAAAAATCAGATAACGGGTGACATGCTGGATAAAATGGGAGAGGAGAGCTGGTCAAAAGTTGTTTCCATGGGTGTCGATTTTGCAACTAATGTATGTTTATCCTACGAAAATTATATTTCTCTTGAATTTGCAGAGGAATTAAAAAACAGAAAATAACATTGAATTTTGGTTTTTTAATACTCTGTTATCCTCATTGCATTCTCTGTGAACCTCTGTGTTAGTTCTTAATTAAGTGTTAAACAGAGATACACAGGGAAGATACGGCGTTACACAGAGGGCTTCAACGGATTTATTCAGATTGGTTTGGCATTAGCTAAAAGATATTTTTCGGCTTCCAGCGACCATATATACTCATTCTTTGATACAATATCATTCAGCCCTTTATAAAACGGATCTTTTTTGCCCTGTTCAGCAAGATCTGTGAGAGCAGTAAGTGGCATTGAAATATTCGTATAGATGAGCTTTTTCCCTCCAGGTATCTGAGGCAGGTTAAGTGTTGTGCTGATTACTGTATCAAGTCCGCCGATATGAGTTATCATAATGGCCGGATTTATCTTTCCTTCACTCATAAGCTTTAATGATTCCCTCATGTCATCTGTATTTCCACCTGAGGTACCGACAATATGATTAAAAGCATAATGGACATTATAAAAATTGATCTCTGCCTTGAATTCCGGATTTACTGGGCCGGCAAAAAAATTAAGACATCCATCGAAACCAAGTATTGAATCTCCAAGTTCAATAACAGGCTTGACTGGAGCAAAGATAAAGACATCGTCAAATCCTTTGTCACCAGTAATATCTCGAAGATGTTTTGCCGGATCCCGCATGTTTCCGGTGTTGATATAAACAAGGCGAACTCCCTCATTTTCTGCATGCTGGGGTGTAAAAATTGATGATGCTCTTGTCAGACGGTTATCATCTATATCAGTGACAACCAGCAACCCCGGTTTCCGTTCCTGATGCAATGCATAATCTATTGCACCCAGACCCATCGGTCCTACACCAGCCAGTATTGCCATGTTTCCACCCTTACGGATCCCCATTTCATGAATATAAGTTCCGGGAGGTTTATGATAGCTTGCATGAAATGCTCCAACAATACATGACATGGGTTCTGAGAGAGAAGCCGGGAAAAAAGCATCCCCATCATACGGCAGGAGACAATCGGCTTCCATCACAATTGACGGAATTATTATATGAGTTGCGTCCCCACCGATAAACCGGTATGAATAACCAGGGGCATCTAGCGTACCCATCTGGGCCATGGCGGGCTGAATTGAGAACTTCTGGCCGGCTTTGAATTTCTTCTGCCATTTTTTGCCAACTTCAAGGATGACTCCTGAAAATTCGTGCCCTATTATTGTCGGATTAATATGAATGTCGTTAGGGACACGCTTATGATCAGAGCCCTGCATGGCAGCTTTATGTGACGACATGCAGATACTGTCAGAAATCACGCTTGCAAGAATCTCATCATCCTTCAATCCGGGGAGCTCAAATTCCTCAAGCCGAAGATCTCTCTTCCCATATATTCTGACTGCTTTTGTCTTCATGTATTTAGTATCTGTTCCATTTTACTCTGGAGTTAGTCGGCTGCATCTCTTCGTCTATTTGTCTCCCCTATCCCAGCATCACCTGTCCTCCGGTAACCGGCAAAGCCTGGCCTGTCTCATATTCCTGTTCAATGAGATATAGGAGCGCCTTCATTACATCTTCAAGCTTGCATCCACGTTTCATAGGCACTTTTTCCTCATAGAATTTTCTTACATCATCAATATTTTTAGCCCCCGGGACTTTTCCTGTCTTCAGATACTGTACGAATAGTCCGGTCATAGGATCTGACCATAGAGGACCCTCATAGAAATTTCCAGGGCAGATGGAATTGACTTTTATCCGGAAGGGTGCAAGTTCCATTGCAAAAGACTGGGTTAGCCCTATACCTCCGAATTTGGCTCCGGCATAGGCAAAATTCCGGTTGCTTCCTACTAATCCTGATTTTGAATTTATCTGAATAATATCTGTAAAAGTTCCTGGATTCTCCATGTTTTGAAGTTTCATGACTTCTGAAGCATACTTTGCACAATGAAAGTAGCCGTTGTAGTTTACATCAGTTGTTTTGGAAAATGTTTCAGGATCCATCTCATCGAGTCCTCCAGCCTTTAAAATTCCTGCATTGCTGACAATAAGATCTAATCCTCCAAACTCCATTACAGTTGTGATTATCATATCTTTAACAGAGATGGCATCGGCTACATCCGTCTTCACGAAAATTGCTTTATTTTTTGATTTGCCGGAAGATAAAGCAGCATCAAATGAATTGCCTTTTACTTCGTTGAGATCGGCAATTACAACATTCATATTAAGTGAAAATAGTGATTCTGCTATTCCGGCTCCGAAACCCTGGGCACCTCCCGTGACAACAGCAATTTTATTCATCAGTTTGTTACATGATCCTTCCGGGTATACCACTTTTCTTCTGTAGTTCTCCACCTCCCATTTATCTATAAAATCAACCTGTTCAGGTATCAGGAATTTGATTCCTCCGCATAACAATGCATAGTGGCTTATCTTTATAAGATCTTCATATACATCGAGACAGGCTTCGGCATTTGCATAATTATCAGCTACGGCAAAAATCCCCATGTCTTTTATTACAATCACTTTTGGCAGGTAACCATATTCACTTAAGAAATGAGGAAGCTGGTATCTGAAGGAATCTAGTATCTTTTCGGCTGTTGCAGAATGTTCGATATATAAATATCGTGTTTTACAGTATACAATTATATCGGGGGTAAGTGGCAAAGAGATTTTATGGAATTCCTGTTGGCTCTGATAAAACCTTGCAATAATAGAGTTGTTCCGATACCTTATGACGCCTGGCTGGTCACCCGACAGAAGAATCCTTATTGCAGGAAGTACTTTATGAAGAATCGGGTTATAAGGTAGTTGGGTAATTTCAGAAATAGGGGTTATTTGTTCCTTGATTTTGTGAATTATCTCCTCATAAATGGTTTTGATTTCCTCTGTTGAATCAGCACCTACAAACGATCCATGGTTTTCAAGAAAAATAATCTGAGGATCATGCGAAAATTTATCGCGGTAGGAGATAATTTCCAATTCAAGCTTCTTGAATAGTGTATAGCCCGGATCAGTATATGGAACAAAAAGCACTTTATCACCAAAGAGCTTCTGAGTAAGGTTTTTGGCATTTCTGCTGCAAAGAATTCCATTAATAAGAGTGGGATGGAGGTGAACTATGAATTTATAATTAATGATCTCATGCAGAGAAGTCTCCACGGATGGTCTCCTGTTTTTACCCGGATCGACAATGCTTCTGAACAAATCTTCTTTGACCTGATCTTCCCTGACAACAGGATCATCAGAATACAAAGCCGAGCCAATCGCATGGAGCTTTTGTCGGCTCAGGGCGACCAATCCATCTTCATTAAGATCGGAGAGTGCCTGTCCGCTAGACTTGATCCAGATTGTTTCATCATCCTTAAATGATGTGTTTCCACCTCCGGCAATAACATATTCCTTATTATTTCCGTATAGCTTAGAAATATCGATCAGTTCTTTAAGCTCAGCCTTCATGTTCATACTTGTTTATGTAATATTCAATAACTAATTGTCCCAGATTCTTCAGTTCCCCCATTTGCTTTACACTATGGGTGCCGTCGGGCAAAACATACCCTTGTCTTCCGTCGGCCCTAAGGTACTGATGGGCTGCAATTACACAGGCTCCTTCCCATGCTATTTTCTTCAACGATTCATCCAGTGGGACTGATCCCCTGGTGCTTACTGTCAAAGGCAGCATTTCAGGTGTGTTATGTTCTGTACCAAAAGTAATTAAGAAACCTTTGTTATGAAAAAAATCAACAAAACTCTTCAAAATAACTGAATCATTTCTGCCGGGGATTAATTCTATACATTCAATCCCGAGCCTCTTAAGTGAACTATAAAGTTTTTCAGGATCAGATTCAAATTCAGTGAATCTTCCTGCCTGATCATCCAATAGTACAGGATAACATGGTATTCCGCCGGCTCTGATAATTATCTTTATAATCTTCTTTAGCTCTAGAAATGAATTAGCGTTTTCTTCCACAAATGCAGCACCACCACTTTTAAGGAGGTTGGATCTTATTTCATTTTCAAGGCCTGCCTTGTTACTTACTCCGATATTCGATTTCTTACCTCCGTAAAGATTTTCAAGGAAACCAATCTGTTCTTCTTCTGAATCTGATACTGTCATGGCAAGCTCTCTCAATGCTTTGGCTATATGACGTTCCCTGACAAGTTCATGAGCATAATATCTTTTAATTTGAGAATAAGCAAGCTTTACGCCCGGATTTTTCTTTTCAATCAGGACATTCAGTTTTCTGATCATCGCTTTGATCTGAATCTGGCTCTCTTTCTTAACAGCTCTCAACTGTAATTTCTGAAGCCACCCAACCTGAAATGGAAAATCCAGACCTTTTCCGCTGAAATAGATTCTTCCTGGATTATTGGGATCATTTATCCTGATTCCTTTTTTTTGCTCATCCTTAAGGAGTCCGATAAACTCAATATTGAACAAAGGGAATATTTTATTTATCAGACAACCCTTATGAAAGGCCGGGTAACCATCTGTTACATAGAAATCATTAATCCCAAGAACAGCTATTTTCTCCTTTACCGCCATACTGAATGCGGTATCAAGAGCTATAAAAGCACTGAAAGAATAGGGAGTATGAATGTGTCCATTTGCTTCACGGTATTCAGGATATGAGAATCCTTTCATCTCTTTATCCAGTTTATCTAATGATGGAAAGTCTGACAGGAAATTCTTCATTACAACTATTTGATATTCGTTCCTAATTTAAGAAAAGATATGTTTTACCAGTTTAGCACCTCCTCAGGCACATTTAATAATGAATCACAGATCCAATCCGCATCCTTAAGAGCTTCAGCACTGAAGGAAGTTGTCACTGCGAGACACCTGCAACCGGCTGTCTTCCCGGCTTGTACTCCGCTTACTGCGTCTTCTACAACAAGACAACATTCCGGTTTAATGCCAATGCCCTCTGAAGCCTTCAGGTAAATATCGGGATATGGCTTTTTGTTCAATACATCTAGTCCTGTGACTATGAAATGAAAGGAATTATCAGAAAGCCCTATCTCCCTGAGATTAGCTTCCATCTTTATCCTGTCGGCACTAGTGGCAAGAGCAAGCTTAAATCCTTTCTCCCTGCACCTTAAAACGAATTCAATAGCACCTGGAAGAGCATTCAGATTGCCTCTTACCATTTCTTCATATATTCTGTATGTTCTGGCTTTTACTTTGTCAATATCAACATCAATTCCGTAAAGCGCCGCTACACCTCCGATGTACCTGTTTTCACCCATACCTACGAAGGGTTGAAAATCTTCAGCTGCAACATTAACACCAAGTTCCCCGAACATTTGTATTGCAGCCTTACAGATAAAGAGTTCGGAATCAACGAGAACGCCATCCATATCAAACAGCACTCCTTTGATCATCTGAACATTTTTTCAAGTTCCACTATTCTTGCTTTGTCGAGTGGTCTCTTCTTGCCTGTCAATTCTGCCATCAGTGTCATTTTAGCTGCATTTTCCAGGACCTCAATCCTGTCAAATGCCTGAAGAAGATTCAGTCCGGTAGTTAGAATACCATGATTTTCAAGCAAAAGAATGTCAGATTTAAGAATGTTCTCGGCTGCAACCTGTGCCAATTCTGATGATCCCATCAAGGCGTATCTGACAAACAATGGTTCCCCAAGGATAGCTCTGGCTTCTGCAGTCAGATTAGTGTTTATTCTGCCTTTTATTGCTGTAAAAAGTGATGCAACTACAGGATGTGCATGAACTATTGCACGGACATCATTTTTTTTCTTGTAGATTGCCAGGTGCATCGCAGTTTCAATGGATGGTTTAACTTCTTTCCATCTCATTCTGCCCTTATCAGTTGCCGACGGAGTTATGAGTATAACATCATCTGAAAGACGTAAACTGATATTTCCACCTGAAGTTGTTGTTAAGCCGTGTTTGTAGAGCCGCCTCATAAAACGGGCAACATCTTTACGCTCAGTTTTGTATTTGTCTTTAAATTCCATAATGATCCTAGCTTACCAGATCAATGATTCCACCCAGAATGTATCTGGGCCGGTATGGAAACTGGTCAATACCATTGCGATCTGTAATACCGCTTAGAACCAGCAAGGTGTCAATTTCTGATTCAAGCCCGCATCTGACATCTGTATCCATCCTGTCACCAATTACTATTGCATCTTCTCGCTTTACTCCAAGTCTTTTAAGAGCGCTTCTCATCATTAATGGATTCGGTTTGCCGACAAAATAAGCTTTTTTACCTGCAGCGATCTCAATCGGAGCTATAAGTGCTTTCGTTGATGGTGTAATGCCAACCTCAATCGGACCGCTTATATCGGAATTTGTTCCAATTAGTTTGGCACCCTTAAGTACCAGGTTTACGGCCATTTCGACTTTCTCAAAATTATAACTGTGTGTATCTCCAACCACTACATAATCGGGATTTACATTATTAACGCTGTAACCAACACTGTATAAGGCATGTATTAGTCCGGCATCACCTATAATATATGCGCTTCCGTTCGGTTTTTGATTTGAAAGAAAACTGGCTGTTGCCAGAGCACTGGTATAAAAGTGTTCTTCATCAACATTAATTCCGAGCCTCTTCATCTTTTCATGAAGTTCTTTGGGAGTCCTTTCGCTTGAATTGGTCAGGAAGAGGTATTTCTTACCAGATGCTTCCAGCCATGCTAAAAAATCTGTGACACCCGGAAGTAATTTATTCCCGTGATAAATTACCCCGTCCATGTCGATAATGAATCCTTCTTTGCTTTTTATGTTCTCCAACACATTTTCCATACTTTGTCTATTTATTAACAAAGATACTTATTGATTTCTTTTTTGTTAAAATTAATTGCTTCAAGTTGCTAACTGTTCATTCGCTTATTAAAATAGTCTGATAAAAATTTTGCTCTTAGTGTCACTTCGAGCATTACTTCGTGTCACTAAGTGGTCAAATTTTTATTATCACAAAGGAACACAAAGGTTTACACAAAGTAACACAAAGGACTTTTCCGGCAATCAGAATTTTACAGATTAAATACCTCTTATTTGTTCTTGTCTTCACTTTTATACAAAAGGTGAAGTAAAGTTGGTAATACTATAAGAAGTAACGGGAGAGCAACAATAAAACCTCCAATAACTGCAATTGCCAGGGGCTGATGCATCTGGGCGCCTGTACCTGCTCCGATTGCAAGAGGCATTAGCGCTATTATCGCCCCGATTGCAGTCATAAGCTTTGGCCTTAATCGGGTAGAAATTGCATAAACCAGCGATTCGTCAACTGTCCCTTTTTCCCTGTTAGTATTATATTGCTGAAACGTGAAAATTGCATTTTCACCAATAATACCGACAATCATGATCAATCCTGTATAGCTTCCGACATTCAGGGGTGTATTAGTTATGAACAGGGCTATCAGGCTGCCCGAAACCCCGAGAACAGCTATAAAGAGAATTGAAAATGCTGCTTTGAAATCTTTATACAGAAACAGCATGAGAGCAAACACCAGTAAGCTTGCCAGTATTAATATGAGAAGCAATTCTTTGAATGATTTCTGCTGATCTGCATACTCACCTCCGTACTCAATATTATATCCCTGGGGAAGAAATACTTTAGAATCAATGGTTTTCTGAATATCCTTCATTGCGGTGCCGAGATCTTTATTATTAAGACGGGCAGTTACTATAGAAACCGACTTCAGGTTGTCCCTGTTTATTTCAGCGACGCCCTCTTTCAATCCAATGTTGGAAAGAGTAGAAATAGGCTTAAGTTTTCCATCAGGGAGAAAGACAAGCTGATTCTTTACGTTCTCAAGGCTGTTCTGTGTGCTGTAAGGGTAAATCATCCTTATTGCAGTCATTTGTTCCTTCTCCAGAATGCTTCCGATAATATTTCCCTCGACCATTGTCTGAAGCTGAAACTGGAAAGAGACCGGTGTGATTTTAAACTGTGCAAGTTTTTGCTGATCGGGAATAACCTCAATCGATGGGCCGGCGATAATTACCCCATCAAAAACGTCTTCAACTCCTTCTATCTTTTCAATTTCAGCCGCAACCTTTCCTGCCAGATCATTCAATACTGCATGATCACTTCCAAATATTTTTATTTCGATTGGCTGAACTGAAGCCATTAGATCGCCTAACATATCGCCGATGACCTGTCCAAAATCAATCTGTAGAGCAGGTTGGGTCGCTTCCACTTTCTTACGAATATCATCTATCACTTCATCGGTACTCCTGGATCTGTCGTCTTTTAATTGTATCAGGTAATCTCCATCATTAGGTTCTGTTATGAAAAATCCCATCTGGGCACCTGTCCTCCTGGAATAAGTAGCAACCTCAGGTATCTTAACGATAATCTTTTCAACCTCGCGTAATATTCTGTCGGTTTCTTCAAGAGAAGTTCCGGGAGGTGCCTTATAATCAAGTACAATAGAACCCTCGTCCATTTCAGGCAGGAACCCGGTTTCAAGACGCGGAAGAATATAAATGATGGACCCGAAAAGGAAGGCAATGAAAATTATGCTGAGTATGGGACGGCGAAGGAAAAATCCAACCCAGTTCCTTGTCTTGGTTTTTTTGACTTCTGTTTTTTTCTTTTCAGGGAAGAGTGACCTGATATCTGAAAACCAGAGATAAATTACAGGCAGACCTATCCATGTTACGAAGAATGAGCAAACCAACGTAATAATCATTGTATTTGTAAGCACATTGAAATAAGCACCGGCGACACCTCCAAGAAGCATAAACGGGACAAATATTACTATTGTGCTTATTGATGAACCAACCATAGAAGGGAACAGATACTTAACTGCCTGATGAACAAGCTGATTTGATGGTCTGTCGGGATACTCTTCATGTGTTCTGTGAATCTGTTCCACCACTACAACGGCATCATCGATTATTAATCCAATTGCGGCAGCAATTGCTCCGAAAGTCATTATATTAAGAGTATACCCGATACTGTAGAGTACAATAATTGTAAACAGCAGGGTTACAGGTATTGTAACAAGAATTGTAACGCTGGCTCTGAAAGATCTTAAAAATAATATTGTAACAAACAAAGCCAGCAGAAGACCTAACCAGAGGCTGTCATTAACACTTTTAATGGCTTTATTGACAAAGTCTGCCTGATCGTAGTATAAAGAAATATGAACATCGGATGGCAACAGCTTCTCGAGTTCTTTTTTCCTGGATGCAACATTTTCCGAAAGATTAATCAGATTTGCGCCCGGCTGTTTCAGAATTGCAACCAGCAGCCCCTGACGGCCATTGGCATTTATTCTTGTGTACTCTGTTCTTTCCCTGACATTTATTACCGCGACATCTTTCAGTTTAATGATTCTCTTTCCATCATTTCTCAGAACAACATTTTCAATATCAGTTAAACCATAAAGCCCTGCATCGGTGATATTAAGATAAAGTCTCTTGTAATCTGAAAGAAAACCATTCGATGTTATAAAGTGGTTCTGGTTAATAATATCCCTTATCATCTCAGGCGTGATGGAATAGGTGCTCATTTTGAGCTGATTAAGTTCTATCCAGAACTCTTTCGTTTTGCCACCGATTATTCCTACGGATGAAACGCCTTCAATCTGCGATAAAAATGGTTTGATGGTGTAGGTGGCAAGAAGATTAAGCTCGATTGGGGTCCTTTTGTCGCTCTCAACTGTAAATCCGATGACTGGCAGAATGGAGGGATTCATCTTTTCAATCTGAATCTGAACATCAGGAGGGAGATTGGTCCTGATCTGTGCAATTCTTGACTCCATCATCTGCTGATTCACATTGATATCGGCACCCCAGTTCAGAAATGCCGATATTTCACAAGTTCCGCGGCTGGTAGTGCTCCTTAGTATTTTAAGGTCAGGGACTTGTTTGATCGCATCCTCCAGCGGGCGTGTGACAGTTACCATCATTTTGTCGACCGGCTGTTCGCCGTTATCAGCAATTACTTTCAGTTTTGGGAATGTGATCTCAGGAAACAATGATACCTGTATCTGCCCGTAAAGAAAAATTCCTCCAACGATAATTACGGCAATAATAACAGATACAGGATTCTTATATGAAAGGAAGAAATTCTTCATACGTTACTTTTGAATTATTGAAACCCTTGCAGTATCGGAGAGCCCATATCCGCCTGTAAGCAATATCCTGTCATCTTTTGTGAAAACGGGAGATGTAATTTCAACCTCATCATTGTTTTCAAATCCTTTACTTACTGAAACTTTTATAGCTGTACTGTCATTTATTAATTTCATTACCCAGAAATTAGTCTGGGTTTCATCACCCAAAACTGCTGCTTTTGGCAAAACCTCAGCATTTGAATTGGTCGATTTTACCAGGTTTATATTTGCTATGAGATTACCCGGGATTTTGTCAATCGTTGCCGGTTTAACAACATATTTAATCGTCTGTGACTGCATATCCATTTCAGGAAGCTTCCTTATTATAGTGCCATTTATCTGCCTGTTATCAGGTAGTATTATCCAGCAATTCAGGTTATTCGAAATATACTTGTCCAGTTCAAAAGGAACATCCATGATAAAAACGAGGCTGTTTTGTTCCGATACATTGGCGAGTTCATCACCTTCCTGTACGAAATCTCCTTTTTGATAGGATATAGTGTTAATTACACCTTCCTTATGCGAGGTAATATTGATTATTCCTTTGAAGTACAAACTTGTATCTCCCTGAATTTTATTGCCAAGTGCCATTGCCTCCTTCGTTCTTATTGTGAAAAGGAGCTGATCTGTGTTTATAAATTCACCTGGAGTAATTAAAACCTTATCTATTGTACCTGCTGTTGTAGCTCTTACAATACTCTTGTTCATGTAAGTAGCTACTGCAGGAAGTCCGATAGTGGAACTGACAGGTTTGAACATGACAGGTGCAATTGTTACAGGGGTTTTAACTATCGTATCTACTTCAACAGTCCTGGACTGGCTGTGGCATGAAATAAGAGTCAGAATAGTCCCGGGAACGAGAATCATCAATAGTATTGATTTTACACGTATTGCCATCAGAATGATATTTTATTGTGTCAGAAGAAAGTTCATTTGATTTATAACCTGAAGCTTTTGAATATTTATCAGATTCATGTTCCTGCTGGATGTTTTATAATTTTTTACTGCATTGATATATTCAGTCATCTGGATAATACCAGCTTCCAGCTGATCTTTTAAAGCAGTAACCAGTTGTTCAGATGTTCTAAGCTGGTTTGATGTCTGCACTGAAATTTCATTTAATGATTTCAGCTCAATGTCAAGTTGTTGGATCTGTTGTGAATATTGTTTATGGAAATTGTCACGGTAGCCGGTTCTGCTGTTTTCATCGAAATCAAGTTTCTGTTTTGAAAGGATTTTTTGTCTTCCGTCATAAACAGGAATATTCAGACTGATGCCTGCACTGTACCCAAAATGCCTGTAAAAATTCCATGGATTACTTGTCAGAAAACCTGCATCTGCAAACCAGCTGATTTTTGGTTTATACTGCAGATCAATTGCCATCTTTTCATTTTGAATCCTTAGGCTGTCAATTTTATACTGAATGAATGAAGGAGACTTGGTTATATCAGGAGCACCTGTGATCTGAAGACCAGGATCAGCCAGTTCGTACCTGACAGTGTCATTCATACCACAAAGCTGATTGAGGATCATCAGGTCCTTTAAATACTGATTCCGTAGCTGGCTGACAAGGATTTGCTGAGTCTGGCTTTCAACCACAAATGACAGGTAATCTGTTTGTTTGACCACGCCATTCTTTACAAACTGCTTAACTATTTCATTTTCTTTTATAAAAAGTTCCAGGAAGTTATTATTGAATACCAAATCACGATAACCGGCATAAGCAGCAAGATATTGATCTGTAATGATTTTCTTTAATTCCCTGGTTGAGATTCCGGTGGAGTTATTTAAAGTATTTTTTTGAATCTCGACGGCTTCATATTTGTTATTTAAGGTCTTTCTGTTGAAAATAGTTTGAGATACTCCCAGCACCCCAGTATAATTTCCTTCATCAGTTATTACATTATCGTATCCGAAGTTATGATAAGAGGGTGAATAAAGCAATTGTGATTTGACCTCAACAAGGGGCTTATGGACCGCGCCAATGAGAAGGCTATCAACAGCAGCCGAGTTGTATTGGTTCCTGTAATCCTTAAGGAGGGGACTGTTACTGACAGCTTCATTCAGATAGTATTCCAGATTCCTCACCTGGCTAAAGCCAACCAGTGTGAGAAATGAGAACGAGAAAATCAAAATAACCCTTCTAAGCATACTGGTTAAATGTCTATGGTTTATTCACCGCAATTTAGCTAAATCAGAATCAAAACAGAAAATTAATTCAGGTGTAATTCAGTGCGATAATTTTCCCTTTAGACAAATTAAATTCCGCTTTTATTCAGGCTGATTGATTTTTTATTTGAAAAATCGGTTTTTACCTGGTGTCCGTTCAGCGGAAGCACTTTCTGGTGGATTGCATCGAGGATCCAATCAGGCTGTGGAAAAAAGTATTCTTCCATCTCGTAAGCAGGAGTAATCCAGTTACGAGACCCGACTACGACAGGGGGAGCATCCAGGAGATCAAAGCAAAGTTCAGTAATTGTATGTGCCATCTCCTTCAGGAACGACCCCCGTGAAGAAGCATCACTCGTAAGAACTATTCTTCCTGTTTTTTTTATCGACTGAATCACAGGTTCATAATTAAATGGTACCAGGGAACGGGCATCAATTATCTCTGCATTCAGACCATATTTATCAAGAAGTATATCTGCAACTTTCATAACAGGGTACAATGTTGCTCCAATTGATAGAATCGTGATATCCTCACCCGATCTCTTTATGTCAGGTTCGCCGAATGGTATCTCATAATAACTTTCAGGTACTCCTTCGGTGTGAAACATTTCACCAATGTCATAAATTCTCTGACTCTCAAAGAAGATAACCGGGTCAGTTCCCTGCAATGCCGAATTCATTAATCCTTTCGCATCGTAGGGCGTCGCAGGAAATACAACTTTTAATCCGGGTATATGACCTGTTAATGCTGACCAATCCTGGGAATGCTGGGCTCCATATTTAGATCCGACTGATACTCTGATTACTACAGGCATTTTTATAATATTCCCGCTCATTGCCTGCCATTTAGGTAACTGGTTGAAAACTTCATCACCTGAGCGGCCAAGAAAATCACAATACATGATCTCAGCTATTACACGTCCGCCGCACATACCATAACCAATGGCTGTGCCTACAATGGCACCTTCAGATATGGGTGAATTAAACAGGCGATGGTAGGGGAGAGCTTCGGTTAATCCGCGGTAAACTGCGAAAGCGCCGCCCCAGTCGCGGTTTTCTTCACCCCATGCTGCAAGAGTAGGGTCTTTGTAAAAACGGTCTATTACCGCTTCAAATATGGCATCACGAAACTGGTACAATTTAGCCTTCGAAACAGGCTTGCCATCTTTGTCTTTGAAAAACCTCTCTTTGTTTTTAAGTGACTTTACATGCGGATTTTCTTCAATTGGCATGAGTACCTCAGGCACTCCATCTTCCATTTTGTCAACAGAACCGTTTGAAAACATCATTCCCCCGATACAATCCGGATCATTCTTTAAGTTGATTCGTGGAGAGATTCCATCATTTATGCTTAATTTAAGTATCTGAGTCAACAGCTCTTTGGTCCCTGATGAGATACTGTCCAATACCTCCTGTTTCACTATCCCTGACTGAACCAGCGATTTCCCATAAGCAAGTATTGAGTCTTCCTTCTGCCATTCTTCGATTTCCTCTTTCGAACGGTAGGAAGAAGCATCAGACGGAGAATGACCGCTTATCCTGTATGTCAGGGTATCAAGAAGCACAGGGCCCCTTTTTTCCTTTAATAACTCTTTTTTGCGTTTAAAAGCATCAATAACAGCCAGTGGATTATAGCCATCTATCCTTTCGGCATGCATTGATTCAGGATTAACTCCTGCACCTATTCTGGCAAGGATATCGAATCCCATTGTCTCTCCGCAGGTCTGGCCACCCATCCCGTACAGGTTATTCATGAAGTTGAATATCAAAGGTAATCCGCCTCTGTATTCACCATCCCACAGAGTTTTATACTGATCCATCGTAGAAAAACAGATTCCTTCCCAAACTGGTCCGCAGCCCATTGAAGCATCTCCTATATTGCACACGATTATGCCTGGCTTCCGGTTTATTTTCTTATAGAGCGCCGCACCAACTGAGATATCACCTGAGCCACCTACAATTGCGTTATTTGGATAGATGCCAAAAGGTGTGAAAAAGGCATGCATAGAACCTCCAAGTCCCTTGTTAAATCCATTTTCTCTCGCGAATATTTCAGCTAATGCTCCGTATAACAGGAAATTAACAGCAAGTTCTTTTATGGTTCCCTGGAAACCCTTTTCAACCACTTTCAGTGCTGATCCACCGAAATAGTTTTTCATTACAGAATAGAGGGAGTCTTCGTTGAGGCTATGAATTGCTGATAATCCCTTTGCAAGTATTTCCCCATGACTGCGGTGCGATCCAAAAATAAAATCATCAACACCCAGTGTATAGGCCATGCCTACTGCTGAAGCTTCCTGTCCTATAGACAAATGTGCCGGCCCAGGATGATTATATGGTATGCCGTTATACTCGTTGGTAGTCTTTATGAGGTTTAGCATTGTCTCAAATTCCCTGATAACCACCATGTCGTGATAAATCCTCAGGAAGTCTGCATTGCTGAATAACTTTTTTTCTTCTTCAATTGTCTTATTATACTGGTTAACAGGAATCTTTCCGAATTCGATGAATTGTGATTTCCTGATTATTTTTGGATTGATGTTTTGACTCTTTGGCATAATAGTGTTGTCTTAAATGTCTTGCGGTCGTGCAGGTCTTGCAGTCTTTTATCTTTTTACTTTTATCTTAATAACGAAACGCTTCAATCTGGTCCTTAATCTCCTTGAGAAATAGTGTGGCCGGACCGCCATCAATTGCTCTGTGATCATAGGTAAGTGAGAGCCCTATGTAGGGAACAAAACCGAAAATATTATTCTCCATACTGGCAGGGCGATTGATGATAGTGCAAACTCCTAATATTGCTACCTGGGGAAGATTGACTACAGGTGTAAACATTTCGACACCGTAATTTCCCAGGTTCGATACTGTAAAAGTGGCAGCTGTACTCTGAATCAGTTCCGGATTGATACTGCCTTTCTTGCACTGGTCAGCAATTGATTTTAGTTCTCTGGAAAGAACAGCCAGATCCATATTATCTGCATCCTTCAGAGCGGGGACCATTAGTCCGCGCGGGGTATCAACAGCGAGTCCGAGATGCACTTTTTTGAATGTCCTTATCTTTTCATCAAGGAAATGACTGTTTGCCTCTGGAAATTTATTCAGGGCTTTAATAACACACCAGCATATCATGTCATTAAGTGTAATATCCTGCAGGTTTTTATCAGTTTGAATTTTGCTCTTGATTTTTTGTCTGGCTGCAAGAAGTGATCTGACATCAGCGCTCATATGATGCGTAAGCTGGGCTGAATTCTGGAGGGAGGTGTGCATTGCCCTGGCAATCAGTTTCCTGACATTGCTAAGAGGCTGATCGGAATAATCTGCTTCATGAGAAGATGCCGGCTTTCCTTCAATATCCCTCGCGATTATTCTTCCGTTGGGTCCTGAGCCTGTCATGCTTTTGATGTCAATCCTTTTATCTTGTGCCAGTTTTCTTGCCCTCGGAGAGATTCTTACTTTTTTATCAGTGTTGTCATGATCATTCTTTATTTCTATATTTTCCACAGCCTTAACAGCCTCAGTAGCTGCAACAGTTTTAGATGCTGTAGATACTATAGAGGCTTCAGGATTGAACGAATCAGTTGATTCTCCGATTTTGCCTATGACAGCAACATTTACCAATACTGGCACTTCATCGCCATCGTTAAAGAATGTATCGAGTAAGATGCCATTTTCAGCAGACTCGAGGTCGAATGATGCCTTATCAGTTTCATAGGAAAATAATATATCTCCAACCGTAACAGAATCGCCTTTTTTCTTAAACCATCGGGTAATGATGCAGGTTTCAACTGATTGACCTTGCTTTGGCATTATCACTGCTGTAGCCATAATATTAAAGTTGATAGTAAATAGTAAAAAGTTGAAGCGAAGCGAAGACCCTGACCGAAGCGTCAGTGAAACGAGATAAAACTTGAAATTTTGACTGAAGAAAATGGAAATTCAATAATAAAATATTCATTATATTGTCTCTTTCAGATAGTTAACTTGTTACTATAAGTATATTTAAATATATTAATTATAAGATAGATATGCTTAATTATCAATGAATACAAAAATAATTTAATTAACTTGTATTTACAAGTGAAATTTAATATATTTACATTTATTTTCAATTTGTATTTGTATTTCTATTTCTATTTATGTCCCCTCCGAAAGCCATCCCGCAATACAGAAAGCTTTATGAGATCCTCAGAAAACATATTACTGATGGAATCTATAGGGAAGGTGATATGTTGCCTTCGGAGAATGAGTTATGCCAGCTGTATGGAATGACTCGACCAACGGTTCGTCAGTCATTAGGCACACTTGCAAATGAAGGTTACATAAAAAAGCACCAGGGTAAGGGAAGCATTGTTCATCTTTCTTCAAGGGAAATAGGCATTCTTTCGGTATCCGGCACTACCTCGGCAGTCGGGGACAGAAAACTAAAGACCAGGATAATTGTAAAACCCGTTCTCATACAATGGCCTGAAGGTTTTATGTTCCAGCTTTCGGACCTTGAAAAGGAATCAGGTTGTATTTATTTTGAAAGAGTAAGACTACTTGATGATGTTCCAATCTTTTATGATATAAGTTTTATTGCAAACATAAACCTTCCGAGAATTACCTCACGGCAGTTTGAAAACCGGTCGCTGTTTGCAATATTGAGAGAGCATTATAGCCTTGAGATCAAAGGAGGCGCCCAAAGGATCAAGGCAATTCCTGCAACACAAAAAATCAGCACTCTGCTTAAGGTGAAGAAAGGTCATCCTGTTCTGCATCTTGAAAGAAAGATGGAAACAAACAATCCAAATCTGTTTCTTTATTCGTCAATTTTCTGCAACACAGAAAAGTATTCCATTTTCGGAAGATTTTAAACTTGAATAATAATACCAAAGTATCGGGTGCCTGAAAGTTGATTCGGGAAAAGTTTTTATCTGAAAATAATAAATCTTATTTTTAGCATCCCGGATTAGGGTAACTAATGAATTATATTAACGATTAATAAAAATAGCAATGAAAGAACAAAAAAAAGGAATTTCAAGGAGACGATTCCTTGGATCGACTTTGGCTGGAGCGGCAGGTATATTTGTATTACCGAGGATGGTTGCAAATATGAGCTCCCCCACTCAGAACGATTTAAAATTTGGCTTTATCGGCATGGGACAACAATCAATGTTTCTGCTTAGCGGATTCCTGCAGATACCCGGAGTACAGGTCGTAGCAGGATGTGATGTTTATGGAATAAAACGCAAACGGTTTGAAAAAAGGGTAAAAGCATTTTATACCAAAGCAGGCAAGGAAGTAAAGGTCGACACTTATGAGAAATTCGAAGATCTTCTCGCAAGACCGGATATTAATGCGGTAGTCATTGCTGTTCCTGATCATTCGCACGCAAGGATTGCGATAGCTGCATGTAAGGCAGGTAAGGATGTATATCTTGAAAAACCTATGACTTTCACAATAAAGGAAGGCCAGGAACTCAAAAAAGCTGTTCGTCAGTATAATCGTATATTCGGTGTCGGAAGTCAGCAGCGGTCAGATTCAGGTTTCCAGCATGCAGTTAAACTTGCTCAGACCGGAGCTCTTGGAAAAATTACCAAAGTCAACGCATACGTCGGCGCTC